>Ga0310786_10007157_pt1 | contig 14621 bp, 10 predicted proteins | sample AusTroGonzalo_MG_FD_203881 | JGI IMG/M metagenome (GOLD analysis project Ga0310786, IMG submission 203881) | Bovine rumen microbial communities from tropical cattle in Woodstock, Queensland, Australia - Gonzalo_03 (v2) (version 2) | ecosystem: Host-associated > Mammals > Digestive system >... | reverse complement strand
TGTTTATTTTTGAATAAATGTCATTATTAGCTCTCTTTTTTAGAATTGTAGCTATATTTGCCTACAGACAACAAACCAAAAATTATACTTATGAAGAAAATTAACCTTATCATTGCGGCTGCAGTTCCTTTTCTGGCAGTATCGTGCATGAATTCAGGGCAAAAGACAACAGAGGTCTCTGCTGTGCCCAACAACAACATTATCATAAACGTACCGCGTGGAGAACAGGCTCCTCCTGCCAATCCCGGTCAGCGTAACTTTGGCGGCATGATGCCTATGGGAGGCGCCAACCGTCAGCGCACTCAGCGCCCACAGGGACAGGGCCAGGCCGCACAGCGTCCGGCTCAGATGCCCACAATGCAGCGCCCACAACAGCAGGTTCGCACCGTCTCCCTCAAGGAACTCTCCATGAGCGACCCGTTCATCTACCCTGATCCGGAGACCAAGACCTACTGGCTCACCAGCACTGGTGGTGCTCTCTACAAGAGTACAGACCTTGAGATGTGGACCGGCCCGTATAACGTCATAGACATATCAGGCACATGGATGCAGGGACAGTTTGTTGCTGCAGCTGAGATTCATAAGTTCAACGGCAAGTTCTACTATGCAGGCACCTGGAATAACCACGGAGTGTGCATCGAGCAGGTTCCGCGCCGTTACAACGTTCCTCTGAACCAGACCCAATTGCTTGTATCAGACAAGGTTGACGGTCCCTATCTGCCATTGGTAAAAGACTCCACATTCTGCCTTGGCCCCACAGACTGGGACATCATAGACGGCACACTTTATGAGGAGAATGACACCGTATATATGGTGTTCGTACATGAGTGGACACAGCTTATTGACGGTACAATGGCTTATATGCCTCTGTCAAAAGACCTGACCCACCGTACAGCAGATCCCACTACCATATTCCGTGCATCGGAAGCTCCCTGGAGTAAGGAGATGAACTCTATCGGTGAGGCCACATTCGGCATGAAGATGCCGGGCTGGGTAACTGATGGTCCGCAGATGTTCCGCACACAGACAGGCCGCCTGGGTATGCTCTGGTCAAGCTGGGGCGAGAACCGTTACGCTCAGGGCATAGCATGGTCTGAGAGCGGCAGCATAAAGGGCCCGTGGATTCAGGAGGAGAAAGCTTTCAAGGGTGACAACTCAGGTCACGGCATGCTGTTCCGTACATTTGAGGGCCAGCTGCTCTACTCAGTTCACCACGACGGCGGCACCGGCCGTAAGCCTGAGATATGGACTGTCGATGATTCAGGCGACAACCTGATTCTTGGCAAGAGGATTCATTAATCCACTCCTTATTATAAAAAAGTGCACAAACCGTGGGTGTTAAGCCCGCGGTTTGTTGTATCTTCGCACCTGCAAACAGACTTTACAAATAATGAAAATTTCAAACCGCGCTGAAATCATGCCCAGTTCGCCTATCCGCAAACTGTCAGGCATAGCACAGAAAATCAAATCAGAAGGAGTAAAGGTATATCACCTGAACATAGGTCAGCCCGACCTGCCATCACCGCAGATTGGTCTTGACACCCTCAAGAAGATTGACCGCAACATTCTAGAATACACCCCCTCACAGGGATTCCTGAGCCTCCGCAAGAAACTGTGCGATTATTACGAGCAGTATCAGATCAAGTTCGAACCTGATGACATCATCGTAACCAGTGGCGGTAGTGAGGCGGTTCTGTTTGCGTTCATGACATGTCTTAACCCGGGTGATGAGATCATCGTTCCGGAGCCTGCCTACGCCAACTACATGGCATTCGCAGTATCTGCCGGCGCTGTAATCAGGCCCATCGTATCAACAATTGAGGACGGATTCGCTCTGCCCCCTATTGAGAAGTTTGAGGAGCTAATAACCGAGCGCACCAAGGGAATACTTATTTGTAACCCCAACAACCCCACAGGCTATCTCTACTCACGCAAGGAGATGCTCCAACTGCGTGACCTGGTCAAGAAATATGACCTGTATCTGTTCTCCGATGAGGTTTACCGCGAGTTCATATACACCGGTTCACCTTACATCTCAGCCTGCCACCTGGAGGGTATAGAGGATCATGTCATCCTGATAGACTCAGTTTCAAAGCGTTACTCTGAGTGCGGAATCCGCATCGGCGCCATTGCCACCAAGAACCAGCAGGTACGTGATGCCGTGATGAAGTTCTGCCAGGCCCGTCTCTGCCCGCCACTTATAGGCCAGATTGTTGCCGAGGCTTCAATATCAGCCCCACGCGAGTACATGACCGCCACATATGAGGAGTTCATAGCCCGTCGTAAGTACCTTATTGACGGACTCAACAAGATACCGGGAGTATATTCACCTATCCCCATGGGTGCTTTCTACACCACCGCAAAACTGCCCATTGATGACTGCGAGAAGTTCTGCAAGTGGTGCCTCACGGATTTCCGCCGCGACGGCAAGACCATCATGATGGCCCCCGGAACCGGTTTCTACTCTGATCCGCAATACGGACGTGACCAGGTCCGTCTGGCCTACGTGCTCAACATTGAGGACCTTAAGGATGCCCTCAAACTCTTGGCTGAGGCTCTTGAGGAGTACAACAACCTTCCCAAGAAATAAAAATGAAGCGGCTTGCCACTCTGCTTTTTGCACTGCTTACCGTAGCTGTACTTTTTGCTGCGGCACCCAAGCGTGAATTCCGCGGAGCATGGATACAAGCCGTAAACCATCAGTTTGAAGGAATCCCCACCAAGGAACTGAAAGCTGAACTCACACGCCAGTTAGATTCACTTGCATCCTGCGGCATCAACACAATCCTCTTTCAGGTACGCGTTGAGGCCGATGCCCTCTATAAATCCGATATTGAGCCCTGGAGCGCATTCCTCACCGGATTCCAGGGTGAAGCACCGGATGAGGACTGGGACCCCCTGCAGTTCATGATAGACGAGTGTCACACCCGATGCATGGAACTGCATGCCTGGATCAATCCGTTCCGCGCCAAGACGGCAGCCACCACAGAGTTTGCATCCACCCATCAGATGAAAGTTCACCCTGAACGCATAATCAAATATGGTGACCTGGCTCTGTTTGACCCCGCTCTCCAGGAGAACCGTGACTATATATGCAAGGTAGCAGCCGATATCATAACCCGTTATGATATAGACGGCTTCCATATAGACGATTATTTCTACCCATACCCGGACGGAAACCGCAAGTTCAATGATGACGCATCATTCAAGAAAGACCCGCGTGGTTTCAAGAACAAGGATGACTGGCGCCGTGATAATGTAAACCTGTTCATAGAGCAGCTCTACAATACCGTCAAGGATATCAAGCCGTGGGTAAAGTTCGGCATCTCACCCTTTGGAATCTATCGTAACAAATCAGCCCAATACCCTGACGGCAGTGAGACCACAGGATTTGAAAACTGGAGCGGGCTCTATGCCGATGTGCTCTATTGGATTGAAAAAGGCTGGATGGATTACTGCATACCACAGACCTACTGGAATACAGGCTACAAGGCAGCCGATTATGCTATCCTGGCCAAATGGTGGTCAGAACACGCAGGCGGTTGCCTCATGTATCTGGGACAGGATGTTGAACGTACCGTCACAGGCGTTGACCCCAATCACCCGGAGAGCAACCAGCAGCGCCACAAGCTGAATCTGGAACGTATCCTGGGCGGACTGCAGGGCAACTGTTTCTGGCCGGCAAAATCTGTGGTTGACAACCCGCGTGACTATCGCACCGTATTGGCAACGGAATATTATAACACACCTGCCCTGCAGCCAGTGGCTGATTACATGCCCAAGAACACTCCGGGTAAGGTGCGCAAGCTTATGCCCGTTGAGACAAAAGACGGCCCGGTACTATTCTGGACTGCGCCAAAAAGCCGCAAAGAACTGGACAAGGCAATCCAATACGTAGTATATCGTTTTGAGAAAGGTCAGACTATTGACATTGATAATCCACAGCATATTGTGGCTATAACCCGTCGCTCTTTCATCAATCTACCCTACCGTGACGGCTCCACACAATATATATATGTGGTGACTGCACTCAACCACTTCCAAAGGGAATCCTCACCGGTCAAGTGCAAAGTCAATCTGTAAAAGATAAAATCATCATTTACTTATTATCTTTCCCTGATAAATGTAAAGGCCTCTAGGCAGTTTATCAAAATCATCAAGCATACGCATGCCTTTTAAATTGTAATAATAGGTGTTCAGCTTGGATGATTCCCAATACAAATCGCGGACAGAATCAAGGCTACCGCTTGCATTTATTTTGAGTACAGGTACTTGAATGTCTGCCTGTTTGCTTACGAGCCAGGCTGTAAATGGCTGCATAGTTGCTGAATCCGTACGTACAAAAGCGGTGCCTGATTCATTAATGATATAGACATCGACCTCATTGGTAGTTGACATGGTTCCAGTGTATTTCCATCCTGAGGTGCTTACGTTACTGCGGCTATCAGCAAGGATTAAAGCATTATGGCCCTCAAAACGGAGAGGGACGTTGCGCAAATCGCCATCAACATCCAATTCATCAGATGGAACAGCCATGATGTAAGGATGATATGGTTCAAGTGTGGCAGGAGCAAAGCCAAAGAGGGCTGAAGTATCATTGACTCCTATAAAATCCTTTATCCAAAGATCCTTCTCTACATCTTCAGCACTCTGGAACCAATCCAATTCAGTTCCGGTATCGCCACGAGTAAGTCTTGTTGCTGCAAACGGCAGCACCAAAGTCTGCCAGCCGCCGCCGTTAATGCCGGCACCTGTCGCAGTTGTACGGGTATAGGAGATATGTCGGGCCGTAAACTCAAACGGAGGCACAAAGTCATAACCGTCAGTCAGCTCAATCTTATCAGCGACAGTACCCTTGATGACGTTCTTTTTAGGCAAACCTGTAATATTATACTCATTGCCATAACGCAGGTAGAGGCAATTGGGTTGGGCCAATTCAGTTCTAAGCACAATACCGTTGCCACTGAATCCACACAGATCAACACAAGTGGCGGTTGCCGGCACTACGATGGGGCGTTTGTATGATACCACATTGCTTGTACCATCAGCATACCTGATTTCAACTCCATAATCAGGATAGACCTTAACGCTTCCGTTCATAGTGTAGTAGTTCTGTTCCGATACCGGATCATAACCTTGCTCCATAAACAGGCCTATTTCATGTTCCAGTGTCTCAGGGTAATCTCCGTAAATATCTTGCCAGAACTCCCAAGGATTAATGCAGACCTTAAGCGTAAAATCCACAGTAGTATCTTCATCGGCTGCCAGGCTTATACCTGTGGAGAACCGTCCTATCTGTTGAGGCTCCTCAATTATTATCACATTATTGTAGTCCTCCGGATCCTCCTCCTCAATATGAGACATAATGAACGCACAGATTACAGCATCTCCACTGTAGGCTTCCGTTGAATTATTCCTGATGGTCATTTTGCCTGTCACAGTACCCTTACTGTAAACACATTTGTTACCTCCCTCCACTACCATGTTGTCAATAGTAATACTGGTAGCCTCAAGCTTGGTGACATCGCCCACAGTTGCACTACCTCCACCAATACGGATATTATAGCTGTTCTCTCCATTGGAGAGCAGATTGTCAGTATAGTCTTTACCGTAGGAGCCTTTAGTAACAAACAGTTTGAGCGTACCGCTCTGATTAGGACTGAAGAAGAAGGAAACCTGGGCCGTCTCATCATCGGCTATTGCCACTTGGTGCTTTCCTAACAAACTATATGTCTCATCATCATAGGTGCCATAAAGGCAAAGTTCTGATTCATAATCAGGTCCGTTGTTCTTAATGGTCACCTTAAGTTCATGATCACCATATTGTGTCCTGTTGCCTATCAGTTCCCATCCTTTTACCTCCATTGAAATGTCCTCATTACTATAAGCGCTCCTGATGGTTGTCTGACCTTCTGACACAGTAACTATCCCGGCATAGCGAGGATTGGAAAACACATTCCACTGCTGTGCACCGACTACACGGTTAATAGCATATATGGTATAGCTGCCATCTGCCAACATCCCGTCAATGTCCTTTTGAGGAAGGCTGGTAATTATACCTGTTTTCAATGCTCCCATATTCTCAGAATAGATTACCTGCAACTCACCTTCAGCATCATAATAACCGATTCCCATCTCGAACTCTTTAGTGACACCAGTGGTATTCACCATCTTCTCCTCTATCTTTGTACCCTTCCATGAAAAATAATACATATCCAAGGAAGTTAGGTCACCGCCACTGTATTCTGTTGAAGGCATCATACCGAACATAGCCTCCTGTTTATAATCATAGCCATATCTGGAACTACTGGCACCGGCACCGTTCCCGTTATTGGGATTCATCACTGAAAGAAGGAAAAAACCATCACTTAAACCACCCCAGCCCCAGTTGACATGATAGTAGCCGTCGCCGTCATAACCGTCAACCAGAAACACATGTCCACCACCTTCTTCAGAAACATTGCCGCTATAGATTACCGGACGTCCAGCCTCCAGTTCACCATAAACCATATTATCCCAATCGCTGATGGAATAATTATCACGCATAAGCATACGTGCGGATTTGGCATAATCAAAGTAATTTACAAGTGCCGGTGCAATTTTATTGGTCGTTGCACTTGAAGCCTTAGAGCCATATACCATCTGCACTGCTTGACCCGCATATCTCATCAGTGTTGCCACAGCCGCTACTTGCTCTCCATCGTAATCGCTATTGTAATCATAGTTGAACAGCATATTGTCCCAGTCAAATATGACGTGATCCAAAGCTGCCAACCTTCCAACACTACTTGAACTGTAGTATGACGGGATTATAGCCGTTTCATCCTGTGGCCATCGGTAGAAATTCATTGCCTGCGCCAGTGCGGTGGCAACACAGCCTGTCACACACTTTATAGGAGTATAATAATTATACGGGTACTCCTGACTCCACTTAGTCTGTATCAAAGGCATAATCACACTACGGGTCTGGCTGGCAGAACGCATCGGCGATCTACTGACTGCAGAATTATTATAATCAGCCGGAATGGATTCAATCTCATGGGAGTAGCCTTCAAGCCAGGCTCGCATATTGTCCGGAATAGCAGTTTCACTAAAACTGCCACTTTCACTGTAGCCCAGTATCGGCTCCGTGCGATCATCGCCGCTAACTATGATGAAACCCTGTTCCTTACCTATATTATATACGTATAAATCAGGCATATCCGCACCCCCGCGTTTAGGAGCACGCTCACGGAGATCTGTTTGAAATTGCACCTGATTAAGAGTGGTATTCAAGCCATGCATTCCGGCAAAATCAGCAGCACGTTGATACGCAGTCTGCTCATTTATAGAACCAGCCAAAGCAGCAACAGGAAAAAATATGGACACAAGCAGCATTACCGCCAGCTTTTTAGTCCTTTCAAATATCTTATTTCTCATATTATTTCATTAGAACAATCTGAACATTAGTCAGTTATTTAAAGCCCAAATTTATAAAAAACTTGTTACATCACTGCCTCAGATTGTAAATTACCAGTTATTGAGGCTCTGTTCTGACACTTATGATAATTCACAAATTAACAAGTTAAAATATAAATACAATCTTCATGATTTGCAATCTTTATTATTGATTTTCTTTTAATTAAGCAAATACAAAGAAAACAACACCCTGTTAATAGATTTGTTAATGAAGGATAAATAATTAACTTCCCACTTAACTTCCCGCTACTTTTTGACTCTTATATTCGCAAGCCGCAAGAAAGCGGGTGCACAAACAAAAAAAGATAAGTAAAAACAAAAAAATAAGAATTATGAAAAAAACTATCATCGCTGCCGTTGCAGCACTGTTCATCAGTTTTGGAGCAAACGCTCAGAGTGTTAACGAGAATGAGGCTACCGTAGCCGACGTAGTTGCTGAACTCAATCAGGCTGACGCCCTCCAGTTCATCCCCATGTATCAGAAGATGCTCGCTGACATTGAGAATGTATGCCGCGCCGATATCAACGATGACACCAAAACCGCCAAGATTGAGGATCTCAAGGATGAATATACCGAGAAGTTCAGTGCAGTTCTGGTTACAGCTCAGAATGAGGTTGCCATCAACAGCATTCCGATGGAGTACATCAACAACCGCGTAGATAAGTAATACCACCCAGGATATTTATAAAAAGGTAAAAAACAGAAGGGCCGGCATCAAAAAAACGCCGGTCCTTCTTTTTTATAGTCACAAAATCCCTAGTGTCAATTTAGAGACTGATGCTGTACATGGTGATTGAATATGGTTCTACATCAAGAGTAGCCTTACTCTTCAGTTTAACAGATTCAGTCACAGGAGCTATAGGCTGTGCATCAAAACCGTTTTCATCATCGGGCTGACCCTTGATTGTAGTCTTGGTTACGCTCTTGAATCCGCTGAAACGGGACAGGTCTATCGTAGCCTTGGCTGCGTTCTCACCGGCGTTGCACACCTTAAGGAAGAGCTTGCGTGACTGAGTATCCAAAACTACAGACTGGCCCAGCAGGTTATCATCAGCACGGTCAAACTTGACGCAATCACCATAATAGTAGTCACCGCTGGACTGGCCGAACATCTGCTGCACATAATAGCTGCAGGTAAGGAACGGGCGCTCATTGTCAAAATAGATCAGGTCCGGGTTCCAGTTGTTGGTGTTCCTGCGGGCAAACAGCGGTGCGTATGATGTCATTACTACGACATCGGCATTACGCTCCACATGCAGCAGGTAGAGACCCTCGGCCAGGGCATCAATGAGTTTCTTGTCCTTGGCGGCATACTCGCCCAGATATACCTTGGTCTTGCGGTCACGTGGATATGAGTCATACTGACGGCTGGTCAGGAAATAGTTGCGCTGCTCATAGTAGTGCTCATCAAGGATGGGAACTTCAAGCTGAGTGGCAAACTTCCAACCCTCCTCATAGTCACCGTTGCCCGGGTGTGAGCCGGGGCCTGCGGTACCTACAATCACGATATCAGGATATTTGGCGCGTACCTGGTCATATATGAACTTGAAACGCTCCTCAAACTCAGGGGTGATCTTCTCCTCATTACCCAAACCCAGATACTTGAGGTTAAAAGGCTCCGGATGACCGGCATCGGCACGAACCTTACCCCACTTGGAGTCTGCGGGACCATTGGCCCACTCTATCAGGTCAAGAGCCTCATCAGCCCACTCCTGCATATCCTCCATGGGAACGGCATCCTGAGCCTGAGTACGCATATTCCAACCGCCGTTGGTGCCCTGACAGCTTACACCGCAAGGCAGAATGGGCAGCGGCTCCATGCCTGCATCCTCGCAGAACTGGAAGTACTCAAAGAATCCCATCTCCATGCTCTGATGGTAACCCCATGTATTCTTGATGCCCTTGCGGGTCTCACGCGGACCGACGGTGGTCTTCCAGCGGTATGTATCCCAGAAACCGTCACCACCTCCGTGTACCACGCAACCGCCAGGGAATCTCATGAACTTGGGGTTCAGGTCAACAAGAGCCTGAGCCAGGTCCTTACGCAGACCGTGGCCCTTGTAAGTATCCTGCGGGAATATTGACACCATATCAATATCCATCACACCTGTGGTCAGTGAGAGCAGCTGGAATGATGCGTTGGGGCAATCCTGTGCTGCAGTCAAAGTATATTCATACTTTTTCCACTCTTTACCGGAAACAGTGAAGGTGGTATCGGCCAATACAGTTGCCTGTGCACGGAATCCGCGGCCGGGAACCATAAGCACGGCACGGACCTCCTTGTCCTTACCGTCCGGGTTACGCAGGAACACTGAGAAGTCATACTTCTGGCCACCCTTGAGCAGGATGCCGTCATAACCGTCATTCTGTATTCCCACACCGGTCCAGCCGTTGTAGTCATAGTACATTCCCACACGCTCTATGTTAAGGCGCATGTAGTTGGGGTTGTTGGGATGGATAGGATCCTGCTGCCTGGGCTCGATATAACCCAGAGAGTGACCGGGACGTACTGAACGCCATGCGGTACCTGGGCCCCATCCGTCACGCTCAGACGGGCTGAATTCAAAAGAACCGTTCTGGATAAGCTCTGCGCACAGACCACCATCGGCCGATGAGCTGATATCCTCAAAGAAGATTCCTATAAGTTCATTACTGATTTTCTTACCGCCTGCAGGAGCCTTGACCGGTTTGGCCGCAACTGCAGCGATAGAGGTAGCGGCAAGCAGTGTTAAAGTGATAAGTTTTCTTTTCATAAGTCTTTATATTTGGTCGGTACAAAATTACTTTATCGTTTTGCGTACCAGATCAAGGAGATTCTTTGAGGGTGTGGCAGCATCCTTAAGAGGGATAAGATACCATACCACCTCCCAAGTCAGGCTCTGGCCGGGAGCGAGAGTCTTGTATTCACCCTGGCTCTCAAGTTCAATATAGGTCTTGCCCTGATTTACATATACCTGAATCTCAGCCTCATCAGGAGCGGGCTGTGAAGGTGTCAGATCATCAAATTTCTTGATCATAAGCAGACCGTTGGCAGCGTATGCCAGCCAGCCCTTGCCGTCGGAATTGATCTTGCGGTTCTGCGGTGCCTGCTCAAAAGAGTACCATGATGCACCGGATTCTGCCTTGAACGGAATCAGACCGGCAGGGGTGATACCCTCAACGGGCGCGTCAAAGAATATCAGTCCGCTTTCATCGGCTACGACACGTGATATCTCCCACGGGGCAACCTTACGCTCGGTGTCACCTTTATTGACAATGGTGTAGGCCACTTTAATGTATTTGCCCTTGGAATCCGGTGTATAGAGTTTCTGTATCTGGAACGGCAGTTTACGTCCGGTCTGACTGGTAAGCAACAGTGACTTTCCTGCGTTGGAGGCACTGGTCTCATCAGTGTAAGCGGCTCTGTCAAACTCATTTACAGGTGGCCAGTTCCACTCTTTCTGCGGGCTGGTCCAGAAAGTGCTGCCGTATTGGTTAGCGGCCCTGAGCTGCGAGAGCATCTCCTTGTCATCATACTTGTAAGAGATGATCTTGCCGCCTTCCTTGGCGCTAACTGTCATTGTTACGTTACCTGCCTTGATGGCAAATCCTTCATCTGCTGATCCTTGTACGGTCTGTGCCAATGCAGGGACCGATATTACTGCGGCCATTACGGCTGCCATTAACTTGTGGGTTCTCATTTGCATTTTTGTTTTGTCGGCAGCAAAGATAACAAAAAATGAGCGATCATGTTTTATGCATATAGTGGACTGATAGGTATTATTTTCATATCTTTGAGCATTTAAAATACCTATAATGCGCATTTCATTTTCAGAATTCCAACAGCAGTTCATCCCGGTCAAAGGCATTGTCAACGCCCGTGACCTGGGCGGTTATATCATGCAGGACGGCCGCAAACTCCGTGACGGAGTCCTTATCCGCGCCGCCCATCTGGCCGATGCCACCGATGCGGACCTGGAGTATCTCTCTTCTCTTCCGGTAGCCAAGGTCATTGATTTCAGGAAAGATATAGAGAAAAGAGGAAAAACAGACCGTATGGTTCCTGGGGCGGAATATTTCTGCCTAATGATAGACGCCAGCGGAAAACTGGTATCACAGGCTACAGAAGATGAGAAGAGGCTGTTCACCGGCAGCAAGCAGTTTGACGTAAAGAAATTCATGGTAATGGCCGCGTTCAATTCAATGGCCCAGAGAATTGCGCAGCAGATGTACCCCAATCTTATCAATGACCCGGAGTGCCAGCAACAGTTCGCCCAGTTCTTCCGCCTCATCCTGAAAACAGAGAAGGGAGCCGTCCTATATCACTGCACACAAGGAAAAGACCGCACCGGATTTGCATCGGCCCTGATTCTTGCAGCCTTAGGGGCTGACAGAGATACTATAGTGGCCGATTTTGATGCCACCAACCGCGTTTATGAAAAAGATGTCCGCCGATGCTGCCGCAACGTACGCCTTATGGGAGGCAAGGAAATAGAGATATCAACCGTCAAATCATTCCTTGGAGCCAACACTGACAACTTCATTAAGGCTCTGGACAGCATTGACCGGGAATACGGTTCAATGGAAGCCTACCTGAAAGGCCCCATCGGCCTCACAGATCAGGACATCCTTACTCTGAGAGCACGTTATCTCGAATGACTAGGCCTCATCATGGCCCTAGTTTTGAGTTATTTGCAAACGGGACGGACAGGCAGTTGCCAGTTGCGGTAGCAGTAGCCCGTATTTATGTTGCCGTCAAAACAAATCCAAAGGCTGGCACAACCGCGATCTAGACTGGCATCAAATGAACCCGACCAGTAAGCCACATCGCCGGATGTACCGCCATAGTAGTAAGGGAGGAAAATGGAGCGGTCAGTATAACCGCGCTTATTACTTGTTATGAGGAAACCTATCTCACCTTTTACTGATGCCCAACTCCAGGTGCATTTTTTTACAAGTTCACCTATCTCTTTGGTTGTGGGCATGCGCCAACTGCCGCCCCATTTGACATGAGCTACATCATCTTCCGGGTCCAAAACTCTCTTTCTATCAATACCGTTGTACTTGGTGTAACCTCCCTGACCGTCACGATACTTATATGTTAAGGAACTCTCTATACCTTGTTTGGTTTCTGTTTCACCCCAGTAATAAAAGCCACCTATCTCTTCCGGCCCCGCAGCACCAACGTTACGCGTAGCCCATTTTACGCTCAAGCCCAGGTCAACATAATCTGAACTGCCACCAACCATATCATAGGAGACATTTTGATAATACTCTATTATGATCTCTATGACTGACTCACTACGGTCTCTACTTTCCCTTATTTGCACAAAAACAGTTCCGCTGCTGAGTCTTGTATCTTCTTTATACTTCCGACAAGGTGAATCTCTATCGGGGAGCAATATTTCCAGTTCAGTATCATTTGTATAATACCGGTCACTGGTGTTAACAGGTAATACAAATTGATCATTGAAAAAAAAATTGTGTACTATCTTACCCCCTTCTATTGTGATTAACCTGCCCGATTCGTCTTTCGTTATGCCTGGCAGGCTAAATATCAGTTCTTTAAATGTTATCCCCTCCGGTAATATACTGGAATCTTTGATATAATCTTCTTTACCTTTGGGCCTGGCCTGTGCCCCCTCCTGTAAATCTCCAATCTCAATGACATACCGGCCCAAGACTTCCGGCATCATATAAGGCTGCTGGGCAAATGCAGGAATGCAGAGTGACATCAGCACGGATGTCAATGCAAGCAAAAGGTCTTTCTTTCTCATAAAACCGTTGACAGGTTGTTTTCTATCTAAACTGATTTATATGGAAAATGCGTCCTGTGTTTAAGGTTTATTTTGTATTACGGACATACGGGACGGACAGGTTGTTGATCGCCGCGGTAGCAGTACCCCGATCTCATGTAGCCATCAAAACAGATCCAAAGGCTGGCAGTACAATCAATATCATTGGATTTGGCATTAAACGAACCGGACCAGTAACCTACTTCGCCCGAACTCCCGGCATAGTAATAAGGAAGGAAAATGGAGCGGTCAGTGTAACCTGGCTTATTACTTGTTATGAGGAAACCAATCTCACCGTTCACTGATGCCCAGGTCCAGGTACAGTTTTCTATAAGTTCACTTATTTCATCTGATGTAGGCATGCGCCAAGTGCCACCCCATTTCACGTGAGCCACATCATCTTCCGGGTCCAAAACGCTCTTTCCATCAGTACCGTCGTACTTGGTTAAACCTCCTTGACCGTCACTGAACTTATAGGTTAAGGGACTACGTTTGGTTTCAGTTTCACCCCAAGAATAATATCCGCCTATTCCTTCCGGTCCGGCAGCACCAACGTTACGCGTAGCCCATTTTACGCTCAAACCCAAGTCAACATAATCAGAGTTACCGCCAACCATATCATAGGGCACATCCTGATAATACTCTATTACAATATCTGCACCATGACGCCGCCGGCTGCTCGACTTTCTCTTTATTTTCACAAAGGCAGTTCCTTTGTTGAGTTTAGTATCTTCATCATAAATCCGACAAGGTGATTCATGAAAGTACGGTGTTATTTTCAGTTTAGTATCATTTGTATAATACAGATGATCGGTGTTATCTTCAGAAACCCATTGACTATTGAAATGAATACAGCGTATGGTCTTTTTACTTTTTTTTGCGGCTAACCTGCCCAAAATGTTTCTTTTAATGCCCGGCAGGCTGAGAATCAGTTCTTTGACAGTAATCCCTTCAGGTACTTGATAGGTCTTTTTAGTGAATTCTTCCCTGTAAGCAGGTCTTGCCCTGTTTTGGTCCGATATCGCTCCTATTTCAATGACATAACAATCAGATATGGTCTTGTCTTTTTGGGCACAGGCTGGAATGCAGAGTGACATCATAATGGATGTCAATGCAAGCAAAAGGACTCTTTTTCTCATAATGCTATTGATTCTGTTTTTGTTATCTAATTTGATTTATAATGAAAATGCGTCTTGTGTTAAAGGCGCATTTTCACAATAAAACTTAAAACAAACTGGGTTACCGCGGACAGACCGGACGAACAAAAGCGCCTTTTATCCTACTGACTGACGCTATCCGAATCTTTGACCACAAATCACCATCCTTATCTTTCCTTGGTTTGTAATAAGTCCTTTTATCATCGGAACCTCCGGAAGATACAGGATCAA
>Ga0310786_10007156_pt1 | contig 14622 bp, 13 predicted proteins | sample AusTroGonzalo_MG_FD_203881 | JGI IMG/M metagenome (GOLD analysis project Ga0310786, IMG submission 203881) | Bovine rumen microbial communities from tropical cattle in Woodstock, Queensland, Australia - Gonzalo_03 (v2) (version 2) | ecosystem: Host-associated > Mammals > Digestive system >... | reverse complement strand
TCATACAAATCTTTCTCTAATGTCGTCTTAGCCTCCAAATATACCTCTATTGTGGTTGTTGCAGCACCACCACCTACATTCAATCTAGCTTTTGGAGAAGATAAAAATTCCTTCGTAGTAGATCCTTGCAATTCCGGTACGCCGGATAAATCCACTACCCGCAATCCGCCTGATTGATTAATTACACCCAACAAGGCACGGGAACCTTCATTGTCGGAACGGTGCGGGTTATCTGCTACTTCTGCCGAGATTTTCCGCATACCTTCTAGCGTATTGTCCGTATTACTGAAACGACGGCCGGCTTCCACCACCGCCCGGCGGCCCCCTTCAAACTGAGAAACAGGTCCTAAAATATCTTGGCGGTCCACCGTCCCTTTAATCATATCGGCACCGTCTTCTTTATTCAGCGTACCCGAACGCCGCGAGCCCGTCATGGAGCCTTGCAACGGTAAGCCATTCAAATTGTGTCCTTTCGCCCGGGCAATACCGCTGGACATATCCCATTTCCCGGCAGGTTTATCCAAAGCGGCATCTTGCAAAGCCTGCTGAATTTGCTGTTGGGCCTGCGCTTCCGTCTGCGAATCTAATTTAGCTTCTTGAATATTTTTAGCCTGCGCTTGAGCCTTAATCTGCTCAAGTTGGCTCATAATATCTACGCTACCGTCCATTTTGAAGCCTAATTCTCCCGGCAACCCCCCATTCTTGGAGGCTTGTTCCAAGGCGCGATTGACCCCTTGAAGCCCTTCAAATTGTCCATCCATTTGGAAAGCAGCTAATTGCGGATCTTGTGTACGCTGGCGGGTTTGTCCGGAAACCGTTGAAGTATTTTCAGGGCTCGTCGCAGGAAAGTTCTTCGTTTTAGGAATATATACCTCTTGGGAAACCCTGGGTTCTTTAGAACCAGAAGAATCCGCAGAACCGCCCGCCCCACCGGTTACATATACCACTTCCGGCTCATTGGCTGCGGAAAAAACCGTATCCCGGTTAGCCCCGGAATCATCGGAAAATATTTGCCAAGCAGCCACTCCGGCTACTCCAATCACCGCCGCAGCTCCTAATGTTCGGGCAGAAGAGAGAGTTGCTTTTCCGCTACAATTCTTAAACCAGTTCAGAATGTTCATAAAGTTTCTCCTTTTTCCGGCTGAAAATAAAATATACTTACTTGCTGGTGCTGGTGCTGCCACCGCCACCCATATTACCACCGCCGGCATTAGTAGGTCTAAAATTATCAATATTGCCACCTGCTTTTAGATACTTATTTAACTGACTATTATAAGACCAATTATTCATCAGCGTACCCATACACATCTGAAATCCCATCTTGCCCAGTTCCATAAAGAAATCTCTCCACGGATGGTCATCTTCTTTCTTATTATCTTTATCTGCTTTTTTAGCGGCCTCATTTATTTTATCTTGCAAACCGCTTAAATCAGGGGTACTTGGAATATCACTTAAGGACAAATCCCCCGCACCGGTTAAATTCGTCCCGGCACTATCTGCCAAATAAGCTCCATCCCCGTCTACTTTACTACCCAATAAAGCCTTTTTGGCATCTAACATCTTAGAATCTTGATTGGCAGTTGCGAGACGGCTACCCATGGCTGTTTGAAATAAGGCCTTGCGGGCATCTCCGCTACCGCGAGTTTCCGGTAAATTGTTTTGTTCTTTCCCTTTATCTTGGTTCTTGAAGTTGGAGAAATCTCCCGTTGCGCCGAAAGTACTATTAATACCGGAACCTTTTCCCCCCTTTAAGTTAGCGCTACCCATTTTTTCCACTTTTGTGGTGCCACCACTACTACCGCCACCGGCTCTATATCCATTAGAAGAGCCAATGTTTCTTTGATCACGCCGCGTCGATCTGTTCCTTCTACCTGCGGTGCCGGCTTTCGTGGAAGCCTGGGCGGCATCTTCTTGCTGACGCTCTTGCTTTTCTTCGGCGGTATACAATCCTTCCCCTGTAGGCACTTGCAAATCCGGATAGCGTGAAGCTAATAAATATTCTTCTGCTTCATCAGAAGAAAAAGGCATATTGACCAAATCATAGCGATGCGTTTGATAATCGTCAAAATCTTCTTTTTCTGCAGTAGAACTTGCCATAGAACCCAACATTAACAAGAAGAGAAAGACAGAAATGCCAATTCCGCCCCACGTATAGGCTTGTTTGGGGCTCATGGAGTTCAATTTCTTCCAAGTAGTCCCCACAGAACTAAACAGTCGCTCATCTTTTTTCTGCTCGCCTGTTTGCTTGCCTGCTTTCACCTTAGATTTATTAAACAAATTCATATAGCCTCCCTTTATACATATATAAAAATTCACTCTTGCTGACCCGTAAGGTAAATCCCTACGCTCAAACACAGAGTTTTAATTTTATACCAAGCTTCTACCCTTAGTATAAACAACTTAAATTTGTTTGTCAAGTCCTGTTTTGAAAAATTTCGGATCCGGCTATCTGGATTCCGGACGCACATACGGGGCTACCCGTTCATTGGGACCGACATATTTAACGACTTCTATTTCGCCGCCTTTTTCACACAAAAAAGCATAGCCTGTCAAACAAGATTGATTGTTTTCACAAAGCTGCAATTTGTCATATTTGCATAAAAATTTAATACGCGGAGGAGCCGTTTGAACGGTAAGTGTTACAATAACCCACGTTCCTTTTGTTTGTACATTGAGCTTCATTTTACGCAAACTTAAAAACCGTCTCATACCCGGATTATTAAATCCCAAATAGGCTTCTATCTTTTTCTGAATATCTTTTTGCAAGAAATTACGGTCCCAGCGTTGCAAATATTCCGTTACATGCGACTGGAGCTGATAGCGCCGCCCCGCATAAAATCCGGCTATTTCCATTTTTTGCGTCAATACCAGTAATCCGAATATTTTAATGATAAAAATAATAAAGATAACAAATATCGGGAATAATAACACTGTTTCCGTAGTAGCTTGACCGCGGCAGGAAGTGAAAAATTTTCTCATACTCCTACCCTCACACTATATTTCGGCAACGGATTGGGCCACACGCAATTATTATTACTGCGCGGACAAGTTAAATAAACCGTGTTACGCACAAAAGGTTTATACCGTTGGGCTAAATTTATATTAAAACGATTTTCCGGCAATTTATAACCCTGTTTGAGCACAACACCACGCGCCATTTTTTGCAAACGGCTGCGGCTTTCGGGAGTTAAATAAGCAAATTGAAATAATTTAGATTCAACGGTTTCAGTCATATTGATCGGCATTTCATAAATCCCATAATGCAAGTTCCCTTTATTAACCGTTACATGAAACATTGTGTCATCTATTTCCATCGGTTTGGTCTTTAGGGTAAAATGTTTTAAGATCGCAGCCGCTTGTTTACCGCATTCGGATTCTTTGCAATCATGCGTATTTAAGAAATAAGACTGACGAAACATACGATTATTACGTACCGTATCATTGTATATATAAGTCTGAGCGGCATACGTTTGCCCGGTCCAACTGTATATTTGAAAATAATCACTAATGGCTTTAGCGGCTAAACTGTTTTTAGAATTTACGCCGCTTCCTCCTTTCTGAGCTTCTTCTTCCGATAAAATATTGAAAAAATACGTATCTGCCATTTCTTTGTCTGTAATAATATACGCATTTTTACCATTTTTATCTTTTCCGTTAAATGCATCCGTCGGATCTTCTTTCATCCAATTTTTGCGGCTGTCTCCGTAATAACGGATGCCCCAGTCATTTGATTCGGGGGCCGGACGGGGATTGGAAATAGCTCCTTTGGGCCCCAAACCATAATTAGGACCAATAGAAGGCACCGCTCCCACTTTATAAAAGATATCAAACACCGTCAACGGCTCTGCGTTTTCAGCTTCTCCTTTTTTAACCTTCAATTCCGTATTCATCATCCGCATGGCACGATAAGGCGATGGCCCGTTTATCATAGCTACTACATTTAAGTAAGTGCTGGAAGTAGACATTTGGGAATAAGCGGAATTATCCAAAGCAAATTGCTGGCGTACTTTAGTCTGAGATAATTTGGCAGTTTCAAATAATAAATAAACCACTAGGATAAAAATAGGCGCAAGCATCACCGCCGGCAACAAAATTTGCGCCCGGTGATTATGCAGCTGAGCCAAAAAGATTCTTTTTAGTTTATCCATGGGGAGTAACCAATTCTCCTACAAACATAAAAAACCATTTAACAATATCATGATGAAATGCTGTAATAAAAGCCGAAAAAAGAACGACTACCGTGCTTAACATGAGCACGTATTCAATGGTAGCTTGTCCTTTTTCCCGCAGACAGGCCTGCGCTAACAGCATTTTTAGTTGGAACATCTATTCTTCATCCTCCGGAAATTGAGTCGTTTCCGATGAAATCAATCCTTTTTCTATTGCTTTCACAACGGCTTCGGTACGGCTACTGACACCCAATTTATGAAAAGCACTGTTTAAGTGATTCTTAATAGTTTTTACACTGCAATCTAACGCTTTGGCCAATTCTTTATTACTGAGCCCCTTTCCTAACAAATCCATTACCTTGATTTCTGTTTTGGTCAGGGTGGCTTGCGGCGGCAAACTGGCATCTCCCATTCGGCGCAATCCATGCAAGAGTTTGCCCATTAATTGCTGAGGAATCATCATCCCTTCTGTTGTAAATGTTTTAATAGAATTAATCAATTCCGCCGCGGGCAACATTTTAGATAAATACCCATTAGCTCCGGCTTGTACCGCATCTAACACATGGGCTTCATCTTCAAAAGAAGAAAGCATCAGCACATTGACTTCCGGAGCTACTTCGCGGATTTTACGCGTGGCAGCAATACCGTCTAATTTTGGCAGCTTAATATCCATTAACACTACGTCCGGTTTTAATTTTTTTGCCAAAGATACCGCTTCTATACCGTCGGCAGCTTCTCCGACAACTTCAATCCATTTCTCACCCATTAGTACATCGCGAATACCTTCGCGAAATAAGGTTTGGTCATCTGCAATAAGTACTTTGACTTTTTTCTTTTTAATTGCCATATATTCAGCTCTCCGTATAAATATCGCCCTGTTTAATTACCGGCACTAATCGGTAAGGTAAAATTAAAAGTTGCACCTTTGCCAAGCCCCTCACTCTGTGCCCAAATCCGTCCGCCATGATTATTCACAATATCTTTAGCAATGGACAAACCAAGCCCCAACCGTCCGACACGGTTCTTATCACCGACCTGTGTAAAACTGGTAAATAAATCCGGTGCTTTTTCCGGATCGATTCCGTCCCCAGAGTCCATTACCGATACTTTAGCATTTTTTTCATCCAATTTTCCTACATTTACAGCAATTTGTCCGCCATCGGGTGTATGACGCACGGCATTTTCTAAGATATTAGAAATCACTTGGCGGATACGTTTCTCATCGGCAAAAACCGGAATTTCCCCCTCGCTTTGGAACGTAACACGAATAGCGCGCTTTCCGGCCTTATCCTTAAAAATTTCAGCTGTTTTGCGCAAGCTGGAGGTTAGTTCAAATTTTGTTTTTTCAATACGCAGCTTCCCTTTTTCAATGGCGGCCCAGTCCACCAAATCTTTAATCAGATGTTCAATTTGCCCAATACTTTCGTCCATATAAGACATCTTTTTGGCTTGCTCTGCATCCGGCGTAATTTTTTTCTTGAGCATATCGAAACTCATTTTTAGCGTCATAAGCGAATTGGATAAGTCATGCGATACAATAGAAAAGAATTTTGACTTCATATTATTCAAGCGGTCCAAATCAGCATTACGCACTTTTAATTGGGCCAATAATTCTTTGTTACTTTGTTCCAAGAAATATTTATCCAATGCGCGATTAATAGTACGTTTGAGCGAATCAAAATCTACCGGTTTAATCAAGAAATCGTATACCGATTCTTTCATCGCTTCCATAATAGAATTAAGCGAAGCATAAGCGGTAATCATAACGATTTGGCTTTCTTGGTTAAAACCGCGGATTTGGCGGATTAAATCAAGCCCGGTTGCATCGGGCAAATTATAATCCATCAAAATAACATTAAAAAAATCGGATGATACCAAATCAATACATTCCTTTCCGTTGCCGGCTTGATAAACTCGGTATCCCTCAATTTCAAGTAAATCTGCCAAAGTATCCCGCAAATTATTATCATCATCTACGACCAAAATCTTTACTTGTTTATCCATAACGTGTATCTCCCGCCTTACTATATAGCTTCAAATAAATTTCAAAAATAGCTCCTTTTTCTGGGCGATTATGCACGAACAATTTCCCTTTATGCCGCATCACTGCTTTATGCACCACCGCCAACCCAAGTCCCGTTCCGCGAGCTTTGGTTGTAAAGAAAGGAGAGAACATTTTTTCCTTTAATTCAGCGCTAATACCGGGTCCTTCATCTCCTACAAATAAGCATACCACTTTTCGGCCTACCCGTGTACCTATTGTTACTGTGCCCCCCTGCGGCATAGCTTCGCAGGCATTGGAAATCAAATTGCGCAAAGCCTGCTTGATTTCTTCGGCATCTATCTTTAAACGCGCGCTTTCGCTATCCAGTTCTTCCGCCAAACGTATATTCGTCTCTACGGGGAAAGAGGTAACAATTTCATGCACATAACTATTCAAATCAATCACACTTAAAATCATATCCCGGCTACGGGCAAACCCCAACACTTCCCCAATAATACCATTCGCTTGCCGTATTTCTTCATCGATAATAGCAAATTGTTTAATTAATTTCGGTTCGGTGGGCGGCTGCATAATTTTTATTAATTTAGCCGCGTTGCTGATAACTGCCAGCGGATTACGGATTTCATGGCTAATAATAGAAGCCATTTGACCGATAGCCGCCAAACGTTCCGCGCGCACCAATTCATTGGTCGCATTTTCCAACTCTTCACTACGCAACCGCACGCGCATTTCCAATTCTTCATTGGATACCAACAATTTTTGTTGTGCCGTTAATAATGCATTTTTTCGCTCTTTGAGCGTTTCGGCCATATGCAAAAACACATGACACAATTCGCCAATTTCATTATTCGGAATAATTAAATCTGACTCTGAGGGCATATAATGATCATCTTGTTCCAACCGTACCGCAGCCCGTTGCAACCGCTCCAAAGGGCGCACAATCGGAATAAGTACCCAATACGCCACCGCTACAATAAAAGCCGCCAACACCAGCAAAATAAATACTACATCACGCAAGGAATGAAATGTGCTCTCTCGTAATAACGTATAGAGAATATCAGCTGGCTGTTCTACCAATATTTCCCAATTAAGCAAAGGAACTTGCGCTTTGCTAACTAATATTTGGGTACCGTCTGCCAACGTAATTTGTCCGCTGTTTTTATTTTGTAATTTACGAATTTTCTCTTTTATTTGAGAAGCTGTTTGGGTGGTAACTTGAAAAAGTTTGCTATCTGTGTGGTCTGCATACGAAAGAACATGGCCGTCATCTGTCAATACAAAGGCTTGCATGTCCGGCATATCGTTTTGGGATACTATTTGATTAAATCCCGTTAAATTTACTTTTGCTAACAAAATACGCGGTTGTGCTGTATCGGGCCCGGCAACTGGAAATCCCATCCGCAGCACCAATCCTTGATCTGCTGTATATTCAGGACCAATATATTCTTTGCCCTGCTCAATACAAGCATGAAGAATATTCTTCCAATCCGTTATTTTAGTGGTATCTAATCCGGATTCCCCTGCCGAAAACAACAGCTTTTTTTGTGTATTCAAAACGGCCAAATAAATAATATGCGGATTGGTACGACGAAAATACTCCAAATCTGCTTGGTCTAAAATGGGATGTTCTTTGAATTTACTGTGTAGCCCAGTAAAAATAGAAAAAAACCGCACTTCCCGGCTGACCCCTTCTGCTAATGCCACTGCCATCCGGTGCGCGATTGTATGCTGTTTATCTAAAATTTCATTTTGTAAAATACGGCTGTCTGCCCGCAACATGTGCCAGCCAATTAGCAATACCGGCACCACGGACACCATTGTCAAAGCGAGTAAAGCTTTTGCAAATAAGCCGCTTGTTTTTTTAGCCATAGGAAATATATTCCTTAAAAAAGGGGGCTTCAGATTGCTCTCAAGCCCCCTGTCTGCCTTATAGAAAATATAAATTAGCAGCTACCCGTCGGTGCGGCAGCTCCTTGTCTACCTTGGTTTGGATTTAAGAATCCAAAACCCGGCTTTTGAGATACACTGCCGAAATCCAAGGCTTCTTTTCCTTCCCACAAGAAAGAAGGAGAGGCATTGATACCATATTCCTCCGTATAAGCCGCTTCTGCTTTCAGCAATTCGATACCTTCTTTATCAAATTTTTTCATAATTTTATTCACATTGATACCGGCTTCGGTCATTGCTTTATCCCAACGGCTAGAGCGATAATCTTTATTGCGAATTTCTAAATATTTCCAGAATTTTTCCGGATAATATTTAGCGATTAACAATTGACGGACATCTTCTTCCCATTCGCCGGAACCGTGCAAGCTGTTAAAGGTATCATTGGTTTTATCATAGCTTACGATATAGCGCAAACGAATGGTGGCACCCTCCGGAATTTTACCTGCTTTTTGGGCATCCATGACCAACCCTTCCGCCATAACACCATACGGGCATTGAGACATGACAAAAATTTCTAATACGCCCGGATTGGCCGTTTTATGCTGATATACGCCCGTGCGAGTTTGATGCAAGAAGATGTAATATTCATCATTTTGTTGCAAATAACCTGCCTGCAACGGTTGCGCAAATTTTTCTTCCCATTTCGGGTCTTTTTTAACCAAATATACCGGCAAAAAGCTGTAATCGATATTAGCTAATTTTGGATCTTTTATCGCTTCTTCATAAGCCATCGTCTTTACTTTTGCTTCTCCATCCAAAAAACCCGCAATCCCTGCTGTTAAAGCAGCATCTTGCCGGCCGGCCGGATATTCAGAGGATTCAATGATCAACATTTCTACCGGGCTTTTTTTAGCCGGTGTCGCGGCTGTTTTAGCTTTCTTAGCAGTAGTTCCTGCCGCATACAAAGCCGTAGCCAGTACACATACAGACAACAGAATTAATAATTTCTTCATGCAACTCTCCCTATATTTATTCTTTATCTTCCAACTCAACCGTTACCGGACGTATGCCGATACGGCACAACACATTGTACGTCAACAAAAAGAATACCGCAAACACCAAAAACAACAAGGTATTTACAATGGCCTGCATAATCATCGTCATTAAAAACTTGATATTAAAGGCCATATCCGGGCTAAAAAGCCCCATAATTCCGCTGACCAACATTAATACAAATACGGCCACCGGAAAAGCTGAAAAAACTACATTTAATACACTGATTTTTTTTAATTCTACTTTCATAATCTCTCCCAAAAACAGCTTTTATCTCATTATAAAGGTTTTTCTGGCTCTAATACAAGTACCATGCGGTTTTTCCCGGCATCATCAGGCAATTGCACCGCCTTAACAATACAGTTGATATCTTTGTTGACCACATTACCACGCAATACCCGGCCAGGATGTTCCAAAGCTTCCCCTACTACTTGGATAATATTTTGTTGACGGCCGTCAAAAATATCCAATAAATGGACTGCCCCTTTTTTCTTAATATTAAGCTCAAAGTTGGTATATAGAATATTGTTGTTTTCATCAATTACCAACGCACGCGAATTATGCGGCACTGTCACAGCCAAAATCGTTTTCCACCAGCGCTGTTCTTTTTCTAAAGACATAATTTCTACATTTTCTAAGCCCTTTAATTCTTCTTTAATCTTCGTAAGCAATCCGGAAACTGAATCCGCCACGGCCCCGATTTCATCGGAACGCGCCGGATAGGGCAAAGCCAAACGATTTAGAGAAACAGCATCTATACTGTCGCGCAAAGCTTCTAACGGACGCAACACCTTAAGCAACAAGAACAAATACAACACGCCCCCAATCAGCAAAATCATAATTATAGCACCCAAAGCATACCGCACCATGGATTGCCGAATTAATGTTTTGGCTGCTGCACGTGACACCGTCAAATTTACCACGCCTGCCACAGTTCCCCCTTGGGCTAACAGAGGAACCGCTATATCATAATAATTCCCCTCATCAAACATAATTGCCTTTGGAGAACCCGATGATAGCGCCAATTTGGCCACATTGGTATTCAGACCTGCTTCATTATTATATACATCATAAGCTTGCTTGAGAAATTGTATATCCTCATGCCAACGAACGGTTAAATCATAATTAAAATACACCAAAGAATGAATCCGATCATCACTTCTTTTCCACTCTTTCATTACTCGCGCTTCATCAAAGGTAGCTATCTCACCGGGACGGGAAGCCAATCCGGCTACCAATAAAGGAGCCCGATAACGGACCATTTCTATCATTTCGTTCTGTAGTTTTTTATCAAACACAAATCGGAACATATGATAATAGAAAACCCCACCGACTACCGCGGCATAGGCGGCAACCATGATAAAACACAAAGACCATTTAGAAGTTAATTTCATATTCTATCTCCTGCCTGCTTAACGAAGCCCAATTAACTCATCTACTTTGCGCAAGCCCATCTCTGCATCTGTATTGCCGGGATCCAACTGTTTAGCAGCAATCCACGCCGCCCGGGCACGTTCGTAATCATCTTGTTGGAAGGCATCCAACCCTTCAATATATTTCTGGCGGGAAGCATTGCTCGCTTCCGCAGAAACACGATGAGAGGTAGGCACAAAACCTTGTATGGCCGTATTTGTATCGGCAGGCACTGCCTCACCCGTAGATGAAGGAGTCGCAGAGGAAGACGGAGCTACTGTAGACTGCGTTTCCGTAGAGATACTTTCTACAATTTCCTCTACCACCGGTGCACTGGCCTCTGGAGTAGCAGCCGGTTCGGCTGCAGTAGCTACCTGCGGACGATGCAAAGCTTCTTCTTTTGCATTACGGGCTTTTTTGATCAAGCGATCCATTTGATTAGAATCAGCTCCCCACTTCTTGGCCCGTTGCCAGTAAGTAACGGCGCTATCATATTTCTGCAAATTAAAAGATTTATTGCCTGCATCATAATAACCTTGCGCAATTTCATCTTTTAACTGGTCCATATACTTTTGGACTCGCTGATCGCCCGGTTGAATTTTTGCAATACGTTCAAAAACAGAATAAGCTTCCAAATATTGCCCATGATTATAGAAATCCATGGCTTGTTCCATAGATTCTTTCACTTGTTGTTTACGCAATGAATTTTCCGTTTGGGCAATTTTATTGACCAAAGCCTGATCATCTTTACGAATTAATAAGGCATTGTACCAGTTGTCTAATGCGCCTTGATAATCCTTTTTGTCATAAGCCAGATCCCCACGGCGCAAATATTCTTGGGCAATTTCCCCATCAATACGTTTTTTCCAAGATAAAGCTTGGGAATTATGCGGTTGTATGGTTAAAATTTCATCTAATTTTTCATTCGCTTCCACTAAACGGCCGCTATCATACATACGATGCGCTTCTTGGAATTTCGCTTCCAATACTTCCGCTTCGGAAGTTGTGCCATAAGCCCCCATATGACCGGCTTGCTTGGCCAAAGTAGAAGCAGGGGTAAAATTGGGGTCAATACTTAAAATAGTTTGAGCCATTTCCTGCGCCCGCTGGTAATCCCCTTGACGGTACAAGGTATAGGCATCTTCATAAATTTGCCGCAACATATAATTTTGAATACGTTGTTTTTCTAATTGAACCGTGGACAAATACTGCTTTTTTTCTTCCACATCGTTCAAAGTGCCCAAACTAACCTTATTCAAATCCAAAATCATTCCTTCTTCTTTACCATGCTGACGAATCGGATTTGGCTGACGCAACGGAGCGGCAACGACAGGCAACACCACCGCACAAAATAAAAATGATACTATATATTTTTTCATAATTTATCCTCTAAAAACTAAGTCCTTGGGACAACAGCCCTTTCAACATAGGAGATAATATTAAAATAAAAATCGTCGGGAAAATAAATATAAATAATGGCAATAACATCTTAGTAGAAGCCTGTGCTGCCATTTTTTCCGCCAGACTCATACGGCGGCTGCGCAAATCGGATGAGAAGTTGCGCAACAAATCCACCAAACTGGTACCTAATTCGTCCGACTGAATAATCAACCCTACCAACGAGCGGATTTCTTGCACACCGGTACGATTGGCTAAACGTTCTAATGCTTCACGGCGCGAATAACCCAGTTTGATTTCATTAAGCGTTTTATCTAATTCTTCTTCCAATACCGTTTTTACTTTAGCAATACCAATAATTCTTTCAAACGCGGTTAAGTAATCCAAGCCGGATTCAATAATCAAGGCTGCCAAATCTACCGTCGTGGAGAAATTTCCTAAAATTTCAGCCTGGCGTTTTTGAATTTTACCTTTGTAATGCAAATCCGGTAAATAAAAGCCTAGCGGAATTAATAAAATGCACCAAAAAGACCAAAACAACACCATAAAAATAGCAGGCAATAGGACCGCGCACAGGATTTTGGAGTATAAAATATCCACCGGTTGCGGAGTATCCGGACTGCCTAATTGCAAATGCATTTCTTCCAACGGCTTCTCTAAATGAAACGTATTAAGCGCAAATACAGCGATACGGTCCACCCATTTATTCTCCGGCTGTAAACGCGCAAAACTGGAAGAAGATTTGAAACGTTGTGCAGTCACGTCCACGATGGCCTCTTTGCCTTCCGGTTTAGGAGCCAACAAGTTAAGCACTACGGAAAAGCAGCCATACGTACCGATTAATAAACAAAAAAACAAAGCTATTGTTAACCCATCCATAGTTATACCCGTACCTCACCCAATTTTTGAATCAGCTTCATGCCAATCATAATCCAGATAAAGCAGAACAGCAAAACAAACATACCGACTGAGGATGAATAAAAGGAATACATTTCTTCAGGGCGGAACATAAACATAATCCCTAACATAATAACCGGCATAATACCCACCACAATAGCCTGAATACGCTGTTGAGCCGTCATAGCATCCAGCTTTTCTTCTAATTTACTTTCCTCGCGGATATTTTCCACCAAGCGGGCAAAAATAACGGTTAAATTACCACCCACTTGCCGTTGGATTACAATCGCTTTAATCGTATAAGAAAGCATACGGCTTTCTACACGATCATCTAATCCTTCCAATGCTTTTTCAAAAGGAGTTCCTAATTTATAATTTTTAATTACTAACCCGAATTCATCTGCAATTGGAGGGCGCATATCATGCGATACAAGCTCGAACCCTTGCACAATATCCATACCGGAACGCAAGGAGTTAGAAAGCAAAATAAGCGCATCCATTAATTGTTTGTTGATTTTAGCACCGCGGCTTTTTTTCAATCTATCCAATACCACTTTAGGCATACGGATACCCAAATATGCCCCAATAACTACCATCAACGCAAACAAGATAACCCCTGCAATCCCGCCGATAGACACTCCCATCAACAGACCCAAAAATGCGAAGGCACCTAATGTACCAAAAACGATATATTTTACATCAATAGTTAAAAATTGACGGTTGAAATCATCAGCCCAAGCCGTGCTTTTCTCCCGGTACCGATCCCATCCCTCATTGATTTCTTCCCGTTTCAAATCCATGAAAGAAAATACGGCATAGCCTATCAAAACCATTCCAAACAACAACAATACCGTACTATATACCCGCTCGCCGTCCGTGGTTTCATATTTAGAGGCATCCGGCATTTTGGTAGGCAGCGGCGCCCCACGGAATTCCCCCCACAATTGGTTGGCTAATACCACTACCGCCATGACAGACTGTCTGTATTTATCTTCTCGTACAGAATCCGGATTTGCAAAGGATTCAATCGTACTGAAAAATTCGCGGTTTATTACCTCCAAGGTGGCCAACATGGAACGCGCACGGCCTTGCATGCTGTCCTTCATATTGTAATATTTACCTTTACGGAGAAGTTCTTTATTTAACCGGTCCAAATTGGATACCAACCGTATGCGGTTTGTTACATACCCACGCGCCAAATTTTCAACAGTCAGCGATTTATCTGTTTCTGTATCGACTTGTTGTGCCTCTAATGCCTTATTAGCCCTATCTAAATAAGACCACACATTAGCTATCGTACGATACCACAAGGTGGCCTCACTCAATGTAGCATCCTCTTGCGGAATATACACCACCTTTAGTTTTTCCATTGCTTCCAATTCTTGCGGAAACCACTCCGGCATTTTTACTTTTTTACCGGCCAATTTACCGCAGGAGTCCGGATAGACATAATCATTCTTTTTTTCATCGGGAATATTTACATCAAAATAGTTGCCCAATACACCCATCTTAAACTTGGCACACTCTATTTTACGTTTATCTTTTGCATCCAATTCGCGCGAAAACGCCTGTTTAGGAGCTATAATTCCTAACAGTATCGCAATACAAATACCTAACAGGGCTGTTTTCTTTATCATAATTATTTAATGTCCCGGTGGCGGAGGAGGTACCTGAGATAAAACAGGATTTCCGTTTTCATCAAATGGAACCGCGCCTTTTAAGAAAACATCTTCCGATACCGGCACCCCTTTCGCCTTAAAATCATTAAAGAAAGTCGGCATATTACCTGTCGGGGCAAAT
>Ga0310786_10007155_pt1 | contig 14624 bp, 28 predicted proteins | sample AusTroGonzalo_MG_FD_203881 | JGI IMG/M metagenome (GOLD analysis project Ga0310786, IMG submission 203881) | Bovine rumen microbial communities from tropical cattle in Woodstock, Queensland, Australia - Gonzalo_03 (v2) (version 2) | ecosystem: Host-associated > Mammals > Digestive system >... | reverse complement strand
AATTTGAAATTGTAATGACTCATAATATTTGTTGTTTATTATTTACATTATACTATAGAAATGGACTGATTAAAATTCAGTCCATCTATAAAAATTTAACAATATTATCTTAAACCATTTTTTAAATCATGTGAATTTGTAAGAATATGCTTTATATCTTTTGGATCATCCTCATTTTCAACAATCCAATACCAATCCATCATTGGTCCGTTATCTTCAATACCGCTTACAAAATATTCTTTATAAACAGGCTTACCATTTAATGTATATCTTAACTGTTCATGGTCTTCCCAAATACAATTAATATATTTTTTAAATTCTTCTTTTATAGAATAAAAATTAGGATTCCATTTTAAAAATTCAGGATCTTTTTCCTTACGAATCTTTTCATATTCATCCCAATCTTCTAATGACTCAAGAACATACACTGTTCCTTCACCATATAACCCATTACATGTATAAGTTTTCATATTCTAAAAGTGATTCATATAATTTTCCATTAATATCAAGTCTTCCTCCTTGCAAACAGCTTTGTATATTCATACTAAACCATCCACCATCTTTTGTTCTTACAAAATAGATCAAATTATCATCATACTCTGGAATAGATGCTTCTATTATATAATCGGTATCTTTCGCAATAATCCAATCATATTCTTCTGTTTCGCTTTGCCAAATATCATATAATGAAGATTTATAATCATAACATGTATTTTCATCAAAATATTCTGTAAGTTCAAATATAATTGATTTTGCTTCTTCTTTAGTAATAATTCTTTTAATAGTAGCTATATAATGTCTTGAACGTCTTATTTTGCCATCATCAAAGAAATGGTAATCTTTTCCTACTTCTGGAATTGGTTTATTTATAATTTTATCCATAATTAATCAATATATTAGTTAGATGCACCATCATCATATCCTTCACTATATCCATCCGCATGACCTTTATCATATGCTTCTTCAATAGCGGCTTTAACATAATCATCAATTAAACAAGATAAAGACCATATACTATCATAATTGGATTCTATAGCACTTCCTATTTTGATAGATACCGTATTCAAAGCTTTTTCAATATATTCTTCTTTATTCATATATTAAATATTTTTTAAATGTCCATTTCTTTATCAAGGATTTCATATAGCTTCTCAGGAGTATTAGTACCCAATATGGTTCAATAAAAAGAGGATTCTAACACTATTTAATTAAATTTATGATTTATATCAAAATATGATATTACTCTTTGGATTGTTTTAAAATTCTTGACATCTGCAGATTTTACATATTCAAGGAATTCGTTTCTTGTTTTGAAGTTCTTAAACAAGCAATCATCTCTTAAAGAGAAAAACTCAAAATCTAATCCCTTATCTTTATTATACTTGTTTATTAATCTTTCAGTATTACGATTATCTCCATTATATTTATGAGAACTTATATGATATCCACAACAAGCAGGACAATAATATATCCTTAACTTATCTTTATCATCTGTAATTGATTCCCAATTATATTCAATGAATAGCTTTGCTTTCTTTTCAGTTTCAAAAAGCATTTTCTCCCTCCCGCAATCAGGACACATTACTCGATTTTTAGGTTTACACATAATTCATTTCTTTATCAAGGATTTCATATAGTTTCTCAGGAGTGTTCTCAACAGTACCATCAAGAACTGCATCTTTGATAATCTGCTTAAGTTCACCAACCTTCTTAGAAGGAGTAAGTCCATATCTCTCCATAATGTCAGTACCACTTACACAAGGCTGGAAAGTTCTTACAAAGTCGGCCTGCTTAAGTTCTTCAACTCTCTTCTTCAACTCTTCATACTGGCGACGGAATCTTTTCTTCTTTTCAATCTTAGCTGTAGTAATATCACTTTCGGCCAAAATAAGAAGCTCATCAATATGTCCGTCAGCATCAAATACAAGACGACGAACGGCAGAATCAGTTACACCAGCATCGGCAATTGCTTGAGGGCGCATATGAAGTTGTACAAGATTATGTACAAAAGTAAGATGTTCATCGAGAGGAAGTTTAAGTCTTCTAAAGATTACATCTACCATATTTGCACCAATCTTTTCATGTCCCTGGAAAGTATAACCATTTATCTTATCATACTTCCTAGTCTTCATTTTGCCAATATCATGAAGAAGAGCTGCAATCCTTACCCATACGTTATCGGTTCTTTCAACTACATTATCAAGAACTTCAAGAGTATGATTAAAGATATTCTTATGAGGCCTTCTATCCTTTGCATAACCATCAGTATCAAGAGCATCTACTTCAGGAAGAAATTGTTTAAGAAGTCCAGACTGATGAAGAAGTTTTATACCTTCACTTGGAATAGGAGAAGACATAATCTTCAAAAATTCAGTAGCAATTCTTTCTTCAGAGATAATCTCAAGTCTATATGCATTTCTACGAATACCTTCAAAAGTAGAAGGATGTATCTTAAATCCAAGTTTGCAAGCAAAACGAATTGCACGAAGCTGACGAAGTGGGTCATCAGAAAAAGTAATATCCGCGGCATTAGGAGTATAAATAGTCTTAGTCTTCAAATCACAAAGACCGTTGAACATATCTACCAATTCTCCATATTTATCTTTATTTAGACAAATTGCCATTGCATTGATAGTAAAATCTCTTCTAGAAAGGTCATCAAAAAGAGTACCTTCTTCAACAATAGGTTTTCTAGAACCACGAATATAAGATTCTCTTCTTGCACCAACAAATTCAACTTCAAGCTCACCATACTCAGGATCTTCAACTTTAACCTGCGCGGTACCAAAGTTTTCAAAAAGAGAATACTTTGCTTTCCTTCCCCAAGAACGAAGATATTTTACATATGTCTTAGCCATCTCCACTCCCTTACCAACAACGACAACATCAATATCATCATTATCTCTTTCAAGAAGCAGATCACGAACAAACCCGCCAACTACATAGCATTCATACTTAAGGTCATCAGCAACACAGCCAATTTCCTTAAGCAAATTCTCATATGGAAGTTTATCGAATTTCATATTATTTATTAATCTCTTTTAAAAGTTTTTCTTTTACTATAGGCCAATCAACCTTTTCACGAAAGACAAGATGAATTATCCTATCAATATCTTCACCATTCTTGACGGCATCAATCATTGCATCCCAATAACTATCAAATGTACGATAGTCATAAACCATAGAACCGTCATCAAGGAAGACAAAGTTCTTACATTCATCAACTATTCTTGTATTATACCTGGTTCTTACATATTCTTCCCAAGTATCATATAAATCTCTTGAATGATAAGTATAATCTCTCATATTAGATTCTTTTTAAAATTTCATCACTCATCCAATTAACTGCTTCAATATAACCAAGAGCAGGTCCTCTATAAGGATTATCTTGGTATTTATCATTCTTTACATAATCATCACTAAACTTAGAGGCAGATTCTTCAGCATGAGAACTAACCTCGCATAAAATCTTAATAATCTGCTTACGTATATATTTTCTGAACAACATATTGTTTATTATTTACATTATTAATATAGAAAAAGCTTGAAAAAATTCAAGCTTAATTCATTGTATACTTAAAATTTCTTTTGGAATTTTTATACTAAATATATCTTCAGCTTTAAATGGAATTCCATTCAAATCTCTATAATAATGAATATGGTCACACCACATACAAATTAATTGAAATCTAAAATCATCTTTTCTTGTAATAGTATGAGTATTAATATAATTTCTTATATCTTTTAAAAGCTTCTTTGTTCCAACATGCTTAAGATATAAAGGAAAAAAATCTGTATAAAACTCTTCTGCTTGTTTATCATGAAATGAATGAGTCTTATCATATGATTCTTCCCATTGCTTAATATACCAAGGTCTTTCCATATTTAATACTTTGATGATTTATACGAAATGCCATTCAATCTCCATATCTTATATGATTCAAATGCTTGTCTTACCAACATGCCAAATCCATCTTCTACAAGCTCTTCATCATGTCCATTTTTTAAAAATTCTTTTATAAAAGTAGTATATTCCTCACCATCTACATATGATAAATCGACTATCTTAGAATCTGGATTAACTTTTTTATAATCTATAGGTGGAAGTATACCATATTTAGTTGCATTAATAATATAGTCATAATCAGAATAATTTTCTAATTCTTCATAAGTAATATCTTTATATCCTTTAGAATCTTTTCTTCCAACTATAGTAAGTCCTATATTATTCTTTTTACAATAATACCTAATCATATTAGATACACCACCATTACCAAGTAAAAGAATATTTTTTGCATCGGCTCTTAATAAAGAATCAAATCCGATATAATCTGTATTATATCCAATCAATTTTCCATCTTTATTCAATACACAATTTACAGCCCCAATTTCTTTTGCAAGTGGATCTATATCATCAAGATATTGGATAATTTCTACTTTATATGGAGTGGTTACATTAAATCCATCCATACTTAAAAGAAAATCTTTATCCAAAGAATTTATATCATAAATTGTATATGATAAATCTTTTCTTACTCCAAATCTGCTATCAAATATCCATTTAGATTTAGAATAAGTTATATTTTTGCCAATTAATCCAAATTTTCTTTCCATAATTATTCTTTATTATAAACAGTATCTTCTAAAAATGTACTATAGCTTTTATTAAGACAAGGATCTACTTCTGGTAAAGAAAGACCATAAAATTTTCTAATTATAATCAATGCCATTGCAATTCTATGATCATTATGTGAATTATATTCTACTTCTTCTATTTCAGAATCTGTACCCTTAATCAATAAAGAATCACCATCTATTTCGGTATTTATACCATATTTCTTAAATTCTTCAAATATGACCATTCCTCTATTAGATTCTTTATTAGTAAGTCTTGAAAGACCAGTTATTTTACTATATCCACTACTTATACATCCAGCTAATGCACATACAACAGGAAATAGGTCTGGACAAAGCGTAGCATCAAACTCAAACGGAGAAATAGTAGAAGAAGTTCTTTTATAAATTAGTGCATTTCTTAAAAAAGAAAATTCTCCATAATTCTTAAGTAAATCCATTATTCTTTTATCTGGTTGAACAGAATCATAATAAAGATTTAAATATCTTACACTATCATATCCATTAAATAAAAGATTATAAATCATTACTCCAGCTGCACCAGACCAATCACCTTCAATATTATATGAAACCAATTTTGGTTTTGTTGATTTCTTTATAATTATCTTACAAGAAGTATTTTCAACTTCTTTAGCACGAATATTTACTCCAAATGTTTGAAGAGTATCAACGGTCATAAGAATATATTCTAATGAATAACAATCAGATATATCAATATGAATAATTTCTTGATTAAGAAGTGAAAGTAAAATCAAAAAACCTGATATATACTGAGATGTATCTTTACCATCAAATGAATAGTAATGATATGTATCAAAAGAATCTTTCTTAGAAGTACAATCTATAGATATAGGTAAATGATAATCATTCATTTGAATATCAATACCATATAAGTCTTTGAATATGTCATACATTCCTTTACCAAGTTCAAGATTTCTTTTTAATAATGAACCAGTTCCATTTATACTTATTTTATTATTTTGAGATGCAAGAATAGGTACAAGAAGTCTGCAAAGGGTTCCAGATTCTAATACATTAATTTCAGAAGGAATAGAAATATTAGTAGGATTAATATCAATTATACTACTATTTATCAATGAATAATTTATACCACACTCTTTTACAAAATTAAGTGTAGCTTCTGTATCTTTACAAAGAGGAAAGGCATTATTTATCAATGTTCTAATACCAGAAAAAAGAGCATATATAATTGCTCTTTGACCATATGATTTTGATGGTTTAATTTGTACCGTTTTCATTTATTAAAAAATATTCTATTCCTAATTTATATCCATTTAATCCAAATCCAATTATACTACCTTTACAAACTGGGGCAATCAATGATGTATGCCTAAACTCTTCTCTCGCATTTATATTAGATATATGTACTTCAATAACTGGAGTATGTATAGAAGCTATTGCATCTCTTATAGCTACTGATGTATGTGTAAAACCTCCTGCATTGAGTATCACTCCATCATAATCTAATAAAGATTGTTGTAATTTATCTATAATATCTCCTTCATGATTAGATTGAAAATATCTTAAATTAATCTTATCTTTATATTCTTCTTTTAGAGAATTATAAAAAGAATTAAAATCGGTATTTCCATAAATATCAGGTTCTCTCCAACCAAGCATGTTTAGGTTCGGGCCATTCAAAATTAATATTTTAATCATTAATCAATAAGTATTAAAATTTTATCATTAACCTCTATAATAGCTTTCACTTCTTTGTCTTCAATCTTTTCACCAAGTGAAAGAGGATATCCAAATCCATCACAATCAATAGATTCAATTACTTTATGAGATGGGTCAGATTCATCATCGGTCCAATAATTGATAGTTATAGGCATCCATTCTTCTGCAGGAATAAATTCATAGGCTACTCCATCTCCTGTCCATCTTAGCTTATGTTCTTTTCCAGTATAAATATTTTTTCTAATTACAATTTCTTCTTCCATAATTAATAATCATAACCTAAAAATTCTTCACATGATTTATCAAATGCATCAGTATATACTCCTGTTGAAGGACACATACCTTCTGTACCTTCTTCATCATATTCTTCTTCCTCAACCGGTCCAACAAATTTTTGACATTGATAACAATATTTTTCTTCCATATTATTCAGCTAATCTTAATTCAAATTTCTTTTTAAGTCTAAGATATTCTTGATATTCTCTAGCTTCTTCTTTCTTTTTACTTTCCTTTACTATTTCAAGGGCTTCATCTTCTGGTAATTCCCAAATTCCAAAATCCTTTAATATAGTTATCCATCTATCAAAACTAATTCTTCCATCACTATGAACATACATATGACAATCATAATTACCAGAATTTACACATTTAGGATCCATTACATAAAAATCTTCAATCTGGGGTTCATCATCACCGGCATCAAGATCTTTATAATGAGCACCTATTGCAATAAATGTTTTATCGGTAAAAAGAATAATGAATAGATTTTCATCAGTATATCCTCTATCAGTAAAAGCTATTTTATCAACAACCTTTCCAGAAAGTTCATTATAATCCTTCAATGAATGGGCAAATATTTGTTTATATTCTTTATTTAATTTCATATCAATATAAATATTATAAATGTTAATATAATCTGTATAAAATGAATACTTTGGTCTGTAATTAAATTAATTTTATACTTATTTGCTTTCAAATCATCTACAATATAATGAATGCAAGTATTAATTAAAATACTTAATGATAATATCCATCCATAAGGTAAAAGGAACATAACTGGAAGATGAACCATTATACTCCAACTAAGACAATGAATAAATAATGCCATCTTATAATCATTCTTATATTGTTTTCCATGACAATTTTCATCCCACCAAGATTTTTGTTTTAATTTGCTTAAACAAACCGGTTGAAGTACAAAATCATCAATAATATGACAAAGAATCATCAAAAATAAAATATAAATAATCATATATCAAAAATTAATTCCAAGTTTTTCTTCTATTTCAGCTAATCTTTCTTCTCTTCTTATTTCATCTTGTTTTCTCCAATATTCTTCTGCGTATTCACTTTCTTCACAATATCTACCAAAATCTCTATCATCAAAAAATAATTGACCATCACATTCAATTACTCCATCTGAAAATACTCTATAAGGTTTCATAACTTATTCATTTATCCATTTAATTTGTGGGTCTCCGGTATATCCTTTCTCCCAAATAAACCAACAATAACATATAGCACTTCCTGCATTTTCTTTTTCATTAAAAATACCATCCTTTGTACAACCATATCTTTTTACTGGAACATATACTCTTATTGGTGGATTATCTTCAAAAAGTCTTTCAAATCTTTTCTTACCTTCAAGAAACTGAAGCTTAAGAAACATTGCAACCTTTGCACCATCCTTTACAAGATCAAGAGATTTATTTACAAATTCAGTTGCAAGAATAAATGGAGGATTACCAACTATATCTCCATCCCATGTACCAGAAGTAGTAAGAAAATCAATCTGTTCAAACTTAGGATCATCTTTAACCATATTGACTATATCACTTCTTTTAACAGTATATCCATTCTCTTCAAGAACATTTACAATATGATTCATTCCACAACCTGGTTCCCAGATATTATTTTGAAACTTCTCTACTTCAAGCAATTGTCTTACCGCAAGAGGTGGTGTAGCATAAAAATCATTCTTACTTCTTTCTTCAAGAGCATGATTGCTTGCCCCAAGCGTTATATATGTATTATGTCCATGTACTGGATCTTCGTAATTAAAATTACCCATTTATTTAACCCTATTATATTTCTATACAATATAATATAGAAAAAGAAAATGAGATATTTCACAACATCTCATTTCCAAGTCCATGATTAGTATTATTTTAATGTGTTTCTACTTTTTTGCAGAGGCTTCAATCATCTCCTGATTTTCCTTATACCACTTGTGGAATGCCTTATACTCATCTTCGCCAACCTTTTCGATTGCAAGCTTAAGATCATTGTAATCACAAGTCTTAATCTTAACAATGATTCTACGACCTCTAGGGTCTTTAATTGGAACTACAGGACGTGCTACAATTCCTTCAGCGAGATAATCAGGATTAGATACATTTGGAACGGTTGTCTTAAATCCCTTCATTACCATCTTCTCAGCTTCCTCAATACTCATCTGACCAATGTAAGGGGCTACATCAAGACCAAACTTTTCAGCATACTCATTCAACATCTCAATTGGAATCCACCAACCCTGAGCGCAAATATCGAAGATGCTGAAACGGTTCTTATCCTTATCATAATTTCCACCAGCCTGAATCTTCTTACCGAAGAACTCACCATAAATATAGATAGGAACCTCTTCAAGAGTAACCATATAATCACCGGCAGATTCAACATTCTCCACTGTATCACCCTTGATAGGAAGAGAACCTTCAGAAATATTCATTACCTCTGGATAGAAGTATTGAATCTGATTCTTGTCATTCATCTTAGGAGTGAACTTTGCAGACTCCTTAGGGAAAAGCTGAGCAAGAGTAGGCTTGATACCTTCAATGATAATGTCAAGCAATGCCTTCTGACCAGTACCGATAATATCAGCATTGTCTGTCTTACCACCACAGAAGCATTCTCCAGTAGAAGGGAAGTAAACAATCTTAGAATTGGTACCGTCAATCTTTTCGAAACAATCAAACTTTAGACCCTTGATATATTCCATATAATCATCAGAGTAATCCCCAATAATAATCTTGTTCTGGAATACCATCCAAGCCTTGTTTGGAAGTTCAACCTTACCAAGGTTCTGATAACGCTTGTACAAAGTGTTAATTTTTGTATACGTAACAGTCTTAATCATTTGTAAATTAATAATTTATTTATTTAACTTTACAATCAAGGACTTTCCTTGAAGGTCCACCACCACTGATTATTAAGGTTAATCAGAACCTATTTTAATATAGTATTATTATTTTAAAATTCAAAGTTCACCGGTAATTTTTTGATTTAATATCCAAGGTCTAATTTCTGTATCGGTTGGAAATTTTTCTATCCAATATTCATACCACCAATTATAACATTTATCACAAATAAACATATATGGTTTATTTTCTACGATTTCACAATCTTTTATATTAAATATTCTTTCTCTTTCTGAATTTAAAAAATCAATTGTTTTTTGTTTATCTTCAGAAATATATTCTATTAATCTATCATTATCATAATAATCATCAGATTTATGATTTCTTGAAAATACAATATATAACATAGGATTAGAGATTAAAAATTATTTTTACATATATAATATAATATAGTATTTATATGTTAAATCCTACACAACTAAAGGCTGATTTAAAAGATACATTTTCACAAATACTTCCTCCAGCCATAGAAATATGTCTTCGTTCTACATTCAGTTCTATGACTGATGAAACAGAAAAGACTTGTACTGAATTTGCAGAAAGATTTGATGAAATGGTATCAGATCCTCTTGCAGAAAGAATAGCAGATATTATAGATACATATATAAAATCAATGGGAATATATGGTACAATCATCACTACTGGTTCTCCAGTTACCCAAATAGCACCAATTAATCCAGGTGGAGCAGCTAATGTGGCTAATCCAATTGCAGGAAAAGTACCAAATGTTCTTGGAGTTATGTAAAAAAATAAGAGAGATTCAATATTGAATCTCTCTTTCTTTTATAGATTTAAATCACCTATTACGGCCATTCACCAAGAGGTGTACCAAGGTTAAGTCCGCTAAATGCTGGATTATCCTTTGTAACTGCGCCGGTAACAGCATCTACATAAAGCTGAGCTCTTGAGTTACCAAAAATCCACTGAGGATTGCAATCTACAGGGCCAATCTGCTTTCTAAGAACTACATATCTTGAATGAGGCTTAGGAAGATTAACTTCATTTACTCTTTCAAGAGCCTGTACAAATGTAACGGTAATCTGTTCGTCATTAAGAGGGAAATCTTCAATCCAGAAACCATGTGTTGAACCCTCAACTACACCATCAGCTGTATGCTGAAACTTATAAACAACAGTATCAAAACTATGTTCATCTCTACTTTCTACAGTCTGGAAAACATTTACAACTTCGTCAATACCTTCATATTCCTCATCAAGGAAATTAACAAGACGAATATTAGTTTCAAACCATCTGTAATCATTATCGACACCCTTAGCAAACATTGCCTGTCTATCAAGAGCAACAGTATGTTCAACAAACATAGAGTCAACAACAGCAACCTCACTATCACCAAGAGCTGGTGTACTATTACTTGAACAAGTGCAACTAATCATCGCAAATGCAAGAACAATAGTCATAATAAATGCAATTACTTTCTTCATATTCTTTACTATTTTTTTTAATTTATTTGTATATATTTTTATTCTTCCTTTGTAAGGATCCAAGCGGCAAATTCAAAAAGTCCACTTGACATATCATCAATCATATCTTCATCAACATTGTCATCAAGGAAAGGAACAATTTTAGTATCCATATACTCGTCAACAAGCTTCCAAATCTCTCTCTTCTGCTTAAAGTTAAGCTTATCACTAGGCCATTCAACCTCAACTTCTTCATCTTCCTTAACACCAACACCGGTATTTACCTTTCCATGATTCTCATTAAGATTTCTACTTACTTCATTCTTAACAATATCATTTACTTTATTAGTATATCTTCCACCAACAGCATTCTCTTTCTTATCTTCAACTTTTTTAGCTGCCTGTGCTTCTAAATGTTGCTTCATAGCCTTTTCAACAACACTATCAAGAACACTTACAAGATACTTATTTGCAAAAGCAGACTCTGACTGAAGAAGTTTAGTTCTAATGTCTGCCGCATCCTTAATAAATGCTTCATATCCTTCTTCAGTATTAATATCATACTTCTTAACATTGTTATTTATAAAATCATTGTACTTATCGGTTGCAAGTACTTTCAAATCTTCTAACTTCTTAGCTAAGTCAGAAAAATCAAAATTTAAAAAATCAAATATCTCACTCATACTTTTATTATTTAAATTATTTACTAATTTACTATAGAATTTTTATACCTATAAATTCAAACAATTTACTATGACATATGCTATTAAGAATAATATTAATATTCCAAATATTATCCAACCAATAACTGGAAGTAAAATCCAAAATAATACACAAAATATTAATATAAAAGCTATAAGAGGCCAAAACATCATGGCTGTCACAAAGAATAAAAAGATTATTGTAAAGATATAAACAATAATATTTACCAATTTATTCAGAAAGTTGTTCATCCTTTTTAAAATTTTTTAATTTTTTCTTATATATATTTAAAATAATCAAATGACTTAAAGATATAATACTAAATATTATTCCAAGTGGAATTGAAAGGAATAATGTTGTACCAACACATAATACTAAATATATTAGTATCATATTCATTAAATTAAATGATAAAATATTCTTAGTATTCATTTTGTTTCTTTCCAAGTCTTGCTTTAAGTTCATCATTCAAATAATTTCTTTTTGTAAACTCATCTAATAATTTATCGGCTAATTCTTTAGCTTGTGGATGGGGTGCTCCTGTTGTACCAATAGAACGAAGATTTATAAAATGTACCCAATCATCAACAAAAGCTGTATGGATAAGTGTAGTCTTTGTATCTAAAGGAAGAACTGTTCTTGCTTGTTGTTGTTTCCACCCACATCTATTGACAAGATTCATATAAGACCATTCAGAAGCTAGATTAGCAAATAACCAATAATCTATATCACTAAATAATTCATCCTGACCATAATTAATCCAATTACAATAAGACTTAAGATCCATATGGTCTAATTTACGATTTATCTCACTCTCTTTATCATATAACCATATTGGTTCTATAATATTTAATGAAGAGCCATATTTCTCTTTAGAATAATTGCAATATCTTGTACTTTCTTCATTAATAGAATCTTTTCTATGTCTATTATATTCTCTACTTACACCAATATCACAAGTAAATTTAACAGTAACTCTTCTTGTATGATATTGTGTTGGTTCACAAATATATTTCAAATCACCCAACCAACCATTATCAAAAAGAACCCTAAAATTAGTAGATACATAATATTCAACAAGGTCGGAAAGATATCCAAATCTCATCTCAGAATCTAACCAAGTAATAGGGCCATCTGTATTTTCTGTTTTAACATAAGTTACTCTTGAATAAGGATTATTTACATATTTTTGAAATACATTCTGTGGACATTTAAGATAAACTGCCCCATGCTCCATCGGTGCACCATGATTAGATTTCATTAAAGTATTCTCTACAAATGGTTTAGCACTATCTTCAGTTATCTTATCAGTTGAACCATAACATATTCTTCCTGGATATTCTATAGCTTTATATATACCATTTAAACCATTCTCTTGTTCTAAAATTTCAAAATTTGTATGAACTAGATTCATCTTTATCTATAAAGATATTTTTATAATATAATATAGAAAAGTCAAATAATTTTATTTTTAATATATAGAAGTATTTATAGATTAATGAGAGATATAAAAACATATATAGATGATACAATTATTGAAGAAGGTCTTTTAAAATGGTTTAAAGCATTCTTTAAAAAATTGTATGATAGATATGATGAATATACTAATCATGGAACCAATATAGAAAAGGTTGATATGTCTGAAGAAAAAATTAAAATACCTAAAGGAGATTATAACCTTACTAATTCTGGTGTAAAGGAAAGTATAATAAAACCAAAAATAGGATATCCACAAACAACAAAACTTCTTAGAAAGATAAATGGACCTAATTCTAAATATTATGGTCTTAGAGATGAAAATATTTATGTATATCAATATATATATAAAGGAGAAATACCTACACCTTGTGCTATTATTTTATATTGTAGAGATTATGTAAAGAAAGATAATTATGTTCATCTTTTATACATTGAATTACATCCTTCAGTTGATAATTATGGTGAAGTTTTAACTTTTATATTTAAAGATTTCATTGAAAAAATGAAAAAGCAAGATAAAAATTATAAAGGAATAACTTCATATTCAAATAAAGATATTTATCCAGCTTATATACAAACATTGAATAAACTTAATTTTGAAGAAATAAAACAAGACGAAGATGCAATCCATGGAGATTATGAAGATTTGTATCAATTAAATTTTTAATTAATAGATGAAAAGTTTAGTAGAATACATAAAAGAAAATCTTGATATAGAAAACTTTGAATATAAATTTGATATTTGGTTCAAAGATGATAAGACATATCTTGAACCATTACTTAATCTTTTAAAAGACTGTCAATTAAGGCACATCATTACAAAAGAAGATATATCCAAGTTTATTGAAAATAATCCTAAGTTTCCTATTAAAAAGTTTGTTGATTTTTTTGAAGAAGATGTTAAACGAGATGAATCTATAAATGTTGACTATATTTATTTGTTTACTGTTATTTTACAAAGTTTTTTGACGAATTTTAATTTAAAGAATAAAATTGACTATAAATTACAAGTTATAAATAATGGTGTGCCTAATGTATAAAGGAATGGAGAAGTAAATTATTTTACTTCTCCATTTTTAAAATACTCATCAAAAGCAGAATTTAATTTTGAATGAATAAAGTTTCTTAATTCTTCTTCATCTATCTTTTGAACTCCTTCTTTTGAATTAATCCTTACATAGTTTTTTACAAAAGTATCAAAATCACTTAATGCTTCAAGATATTCTAATTTTGCATCAGTATATCTTTTTTGCATAACATCACTAGGACTTTTCTTTAAAACAGCGGCACTAGTAATTCTTTCAAGTCTAGATTCCTTTAAACTTTTTGCTATTCTATATAATTCGTCTACATCTAAAATATTTTCATTATTGTTCATCTGGTTCATATCTAAATTTTGTTTCTATTTCATTTATACTTGGCCAATTCCAATCTCTGTCATTCATTATTAAATCGGTTTTACCATTTGGAAGTTCTTGCATCATTATAC
>Ga0310786_10007154_pt1 | contig 14625 bp, 12 predicted proteins | sample AusTroGonzalo_MG_FD_203881 | JGI IMG/M metagenome (GOLD analysis project Ga0310786, IMG submission 203881) | Bovine rumen microbial communities from tropical cattle in Woodstock, Queensland, Australia - Gonzalo_03 (v2) (version 2) | ecosystem: Host-associated > Mammals > Digestive system >... | reverse complement strand
TTATGTCCACAACCATGTGCTGAGGGCCTCCCTCACGGATCCATTTGGCTATGCACTGCACGATGGTTCCGCCTTTTGGATGGCGGGTAATGAAGAAACCTATGCATCTTCTATTAATTTCAGTGACAAGGATTGGAACCCAGCTAATTGCTCAGTGGTGGCTTTCTTGTTAGATCCTATTAATTTGGAAGTCTTGCAAGTGGAAAAGTTAGAAGTAATGAGTCGATAATTTTGTTTGATAATATGAAAATAGTTGCTGTTGAACCGATAGGCATTTCTGCCGAAAGAGCGAAGGAAATTCAGAACCAATTGGCCCAAAAAGGGCATGAATTTGTGTGGTTCGGTGACCGTAAAGAGGATGCCGCCACCTTGGTGGAAAGAATGCAAGATGCTGAGATCGTGATTGTTTCCAACATTCCGTTGCCAGCAGAGGTACTGTCGAAATGCCCGAAACTCCAATTCTTGAATGTCGCATTCACCGGTTTGGATCATATCGATTTGAACTACTGTGAAGCACACCATATCCGCGTGAAAAACGCTTCTGGTTATGCTACTCAAGGCGTGGCGGAATTGGCTGTAGGATTGATGATTGACGTGCTTCGTCAGATTACGCGCTTGGATGGTTCCATCCGCGAGGGTGGTGTTCGTGGCGCGTTCCTCGGTCGTGAGTTGCGCGGCAAAACGGTCGGCATTGTGGGTACAGGCGCTATTGGCATCCGTACAGCGCAACTGTTGCAAGCTTTTGGCTGTGAGGTGATTGCTTGGAGCAGAACGCAGCGTCCGGAAGTGACTGGAATGGGAATCCCTTACGTCTCTTTGGAGGATTTGATGCGCCGCAGCGACATAATTTCTCTTCATGTCCCTATGACTCCCGAGACCAACGGACTCATCAGCCGGGAATTGCTGGCATTATGCAAACCTACCGCCATTTTAATCAATACGGCGCGTGGCAAAGTGGTGGATATGAATGCGTTAGCTGACGCTCTACGTGATGGACGCATGGCTGGCGCAGGAATTGACGTGTATGAAAAAGAACCCCCATTGCCGCAAGAGCACCCGCTTTTGAATGCCCCGAATTGCGTGCTCGTCCCCCACGTTGGCTATGCCACCCGCGAAGCCTTCGACGACCGGATTGAGATTGTGTTGGGGAACCTGGAGTAGGGTTTAGAGTTTAGGGTTTAGGAGGTTAAAAGGTTAAAGGGTTAAAGGGTTTGAGATGTAGGGATGTCATATTATGGCATCCTTTTTTTTGTTTTAGGGTCGTCTGTAGAGACGTCATATTATGGCGTCTCTACAATGGCGTCTCTATCGTCCAATAATCAGTTCTTCCCACCGCACCTTCGGAACGATATGCACGCCGTTTTCGCGGTAATAGGCGTGGCTTTCGTTAGCTGAAATTTCTTTCAATTGGATATTCTCGTTTCCTTTCCCAATAGCCAAAATCAAGATGGGCGGGTAGGGGAGTGCAAACACTTCTTCGATTTTCTTGGCGTTGAACGCTCCGATAATCAAGCCGTTATAGCCTAATTCCACTGCTTTCAGCAACATGCTTTGCGCTGCGATGCCCGCGTCGATGTGCAGCATTTTGCTTTCGGGAACTGTGCTGCAGAAGATGATGAAAGCGTGTGGTTCGGTGCCTGGAAACGGCAGGCGCAACTCGGGCAGCATCCCGCCTAATTTAATGTTTTCCAATACTTTATCGTCGCCGTTTCCTTCCGTTACAAGCTTGAAACGCAATGCTTGTTGGTTCTTCGCGGAAGGCAACACTGCGTTCACCGCCACAATCTTTTCCAGCACATCTTCCGACACTTTGTACGCTGGATCATAGCCTCGGAAACTGCGGTTTTTCTTCAGCAAACTGTTCAAAGAACGCCCCGCGCTCTTATAGACCACTTTCTGTTTGCTGTGGTATTCGTCGAATTTGTTCTCTAAAAAATTGTCTGCCATGTTTGGTTTAGGGTTCAGGGTTTAGGGTTGAGGGTTTAAGGTTTAAGGTTGAGGGTTTAGGGTTTAGGGAGTAGGGAATAGGGAATAGGAGTTATCAAAGTCAAAAGTCAAAGTCAAAAGTCAAAAGTCAAAGCCAAAAGCCAAAGTCAAAAGCCAACAGCCTACAAGTTATTTCTAAAGTCATCATGCAAGTTCAGTTTCATTACGTCTTTCAGGGCGGCGGATTTCACGTTGATGGTGAAGCGCCAGCCTTTGCGGTAGCCAATGGGGACCCAGTTGAAGCTCATTTCCCAGCAGTGCATGTCGCGGAAGAAGTCTAAAGAGGTGAAAGACAATGATTTATTTACAAAGTCATAGCCAGTGGTGAAGCCGAAACGCCATTTCTTCGTGATGTTGATGTCGCCTTGCACATTAATCGTGTGCACCATATTGTGCGTGTAGGGCTTCAGCTCTTCTCCCCAATAGATTGGTCGATAGTAGTCGAGGTTGTCGTTGATGCCGTAAGTGAATGAGTAGTTGAACGTTAGCGACCAGGGCAGTCGGTTCTTCTGACGTTCTGGATCCTTGGATTTGAACGTATTTTGGTCGATGCGATAGTTGATGGAGACGCTGTAGGAGCCTTGCGAGAAACGCAGCAACCGACGGTGAGCATCCCATTCGGTGACGTTTACGCGGCGACCCTCCGAGTTGATGCTGTAAGGGTCGAAAACGAAGCTGTATGTGAGGTAGAGCTGTTTGAAGAGCGTGCTACGACCTGACATCGTGAACGTGGACCAACGCATGGAGTCGGCGGCGAAATCATAGTACATGGAGATGTTGAAGTTATCGATGAGCGGAATCTTCTTGAGTCCTGTGATGGTGTCTTTGCGCGAACGCACCTTGATTTCCAGATTGTTACCGAGCGTGATTTGTGCGCGTGCCTGCATCTTGGCATTGCCGGTTCCGAATATGGCATTGTCGTAGTAGGTGTAGTTCACAATCTCGCCGGTCATCGGATTAACGTAGGAAGCGTTGTTTTGACCGTTCAGCATCGGTTGGAAGGTGAAGTTCAGCGTCGGGGTGATAATGTGGCGGATGGCATTCAGCCCGCCTTTCTTGAAAACGTACATCACATAGACCTTTGTCGTCAAGTTCGAGGAGAGGTTGATGTCGTGGACTGCGCCGAACTTGCGGTTGAAATTCATCACCAGTTGCGGCGTTTCCGAAGTGGTTGGATCCCAGACCATTTCACGACTGTAATTCTGCAAGTACCACTTCTCCGTCAACGTGACGGTGGTGTTCCAGTTGATGGTTTTGGCGATTTTGATGGGGATGGTGAGGGGGACGACGTGCATCATGCCCGCCTCGAAATGATCCCACGTAGCCGGCCGGAAGAAAAGTGAGTCGAGGGTGTTCACCTGACCGATAACTTGCGACGACCATTTCATGGAGATGTTGTCGTACCATTTCAGCGGTCCCGACTTGTCCTTTTTTCGGAACGGATAGAATTGCGCCACGGACATGCTGATGTTGGGCAACTTCATGTTAATGGTGTGAGTTCCAGTGTTTTGCGAGTAGGAAATGGCAGCGTCCAAATAGAAGATGTCGGCGGCGGAAGTGGAAAGGTTGACCGTGGAGGTGAACTGGTTGGAAAGGTAGTCGTTAACAGGAGTCACGTTGTAGCGGGCGTAGTTGGCACTTTGAATGTCGATGTGGGCGTTGAAACGTGTGGTGGGGTGCGATTTAGAGTCTTGCTTATGATCCCAGTAGATCTTGTAGTTGTTGACTTTCTTGAAGTTAGCGGTATCTATGCGGTCGCCAGTGAGCGCGAGAGCGTATGCCAACTCAATGTTACCGCTGCATTTGTAACGATAGACGTAGTTCGATTTAGCCTTAATCGCCCAGCTACCGCGCGTGTATAGGTCTGCGGAGAGCAACAGGTCGATATTGTCGTTGATGGCAAAATAGAAGCCTAAGTCCTGCAGATAGAAACCCATACTTCCGGATTGTCCAAAAGAGGGCATTACCAGTCCGGATTTATGTTGGGCATCGAGCGGGAAGAAACCAAACGGCAGCGCCAGAGGGGTGGGAATGCCCGAAAAACGCAGGTGGGCGGGACCGATAAGGATTTTGTCGTGCTGGATGACCTTGGCTTTGGAAAACGCAATTTCGTAGTGCGGGTCTCCGAGCTCGCAGGTGGTGTATTTACCGTGTTTGATGAAGGCCACGTTGTCGCCCATTTTCTTCACCTGTTCACCATGGATGTAACCATCATCCTGTGTGGTGATTACGTCTGTGATTTTGCCTTTCTTGGTAGTGAAGTTGTACATGATTTCGCGGGCATTGTAATGTGCGTCCCCCTGTATGAAGACGGGCGTTCCGTAAATCCGCCCGAAGGAATCTGCCACACCGCACGCGTATAACTGGTTGTTTTTGAAGTCAATCTCAATGAAATCCGCCCGCAACTCCATATCTTCGTATGTCACGGATGCGTCGCCATAAAGATAGGTGAATCGGTTCTGAATATCATTGATCACGGAGTCTCGAGCGCTATAATGGACGATGTCGGTTATGGCGTTTTTGGAGAGAACTTTGGGAGATTGAATCACAATTGCCGCAGAATCTGTGTCGGCGAGCATGGAAACTTCGAACATTGTGGAGTCCGCTTTATTATGGCGATGCCTATTGGGACGCGTTCCCTGCCCGGAAGAATATAGATATAACACACTGAGCATGAAGACGATAAAGGCCTTCATGAAATATGAAAAATCCAGTGTGTATATTTTTTTAATCAAATGGCTTATATTAAAGTCAATATATTATATTTTTGCGGCATAAAAAGCGGCAAAAATAATCAAAAAATCCCAATCAGATGAACTCGAAATTTTTTTTCTTAGTATATGTGTTGATATTTTTTCTAGCACTCCCTTGTACCGCCCAAAAAGATGGAAAAACGTTTAAGGTAGTGATAGATGCGGGGCACGGTGGAAAGGATCCCGGCTGCCTCGGATCATATACGAAGGAAAAGGATGTCGCACTTAACATCGCGTTGAAAACAGGTAAACTGATTTCGGATAACTGCCCGAATGTCAAGGTGATATACACAAGAAGCACAGATGTGTTTGTGGAACTTTACCGCCGCGCCAAAATCGCCAACGACAACCATGCCGACCTGTTCATCTCTTTCCATTGCAACGCCAACGACAACCATTCGGCCAATGGCGTTGAGACTTTCGTGATGGGTCTCCACAAGAGCGAGGCCAACTTGGCCGTGGCGCGTGCAGAGAACGCTGCTATGCTGATGGAGAAAGACTATGAGAAAAACTATGGCGGATTTAACCCTAATTCTCCGGAATCCGCGGTGATGTTTTCCCTCTATTCCTCCGCATATCTCAACAACTCCATCCTTTTGGCCGACAAAGTGCAGAAAAATCTGGTGAGCACCACGAAAATGCTGGATCGCGGGGTCAAACAGGCAGGCTATTGGGTGCTCTGGGCCGTTTCAATGCCCAGTATTCTCATCGAAATGGGCTTCCTTTCCAATCCTACAGAGGAAAAATATCTATCCGACGAACAGCATAAGGAGGCTATCGCCAACGCCATCTTCCAAGGTTTCGCTGCCTATTATACCCAAATGACGGGCAATAAAGTGAACGTTTCTAACGTTAAACCGAAAGATAATAAAACAGAAGAACAAACAAATTCTGACAAAAAGCATGATAACAGCAATGATAATATACATGATAATCAGCCTGATAAGGCGGAAAAAAAGGAAGAAGCCACAGTAGCAGATTCTGATGAAATCCGCTTCAGAGTGCAGTTTATGGCGCTTCCTGAGAAGATTTCCCCTAATGACAAACGCTTGAAAGGTATTCCTGAACAACGTTGCTACTTTGAAAACAATTTGTGGAAATATACCGCAGGTAATGAAGACAACTTGCAATCAGCTAAAGAAATACTGAACCAAATTAAGTCAAGATACCCTGACGCTTTCATTATTGCATTTAAGGGAGAAGAGAAAATCCCGGTGTCAGAAGCGGTGAAATTGCAGAAGGAAAAATGAGATTGCCGCTATTTTTTCTTGTATTCCATTTCATATACGTATTCTGCGTTGAGACGCAGGTTTTCCTCTAAGGAAATGTTTGCCTTTTTGGCTTGTTCTTCCACGTTACGCAGCCATTCCGGGTCGCTTTTTATGCGTTGGATGATGAAATTAATTTGCTCCTCCGCATATTGTTCCCCATTATACTCCTCACCTTTTGCAAAAGTTTCCAAAGCATCCTCCACAAATCCAAACATGTAATCGTAGGCAAACATTGTGGTGAACATCACCATCACCATATCTGCATCCGTAATGGCCTCATACTTATTGATATAGGCTATCTTGTTGTTCCGATTGGGAATCTTTGAGTAAGAAATTTCATTGTACTTCCAATAATCCACATTACCAAATACTTCAGCAAACGGACCCTTTTCCAATTGCGTGAAATAACTGTCTGCGATAACTAACAGATTGGGTTTCTGATAGTTTCGCGGGATGTTGCATAGCGCATACTTCGGCCAGGGCATTTTCGGATGAGGAAGCGGGAACATCAGATTGCAGGTAGATTCCAGCTCGTTATCCCAAGGAGCATATTTTCTGGTGATATTGCTGTCCGTCAATATAATATGCGGTAGTGGGGATTTCAGGACTCCTTCCATGGCGCGGAGTAACGTGTCGGCCACAAAGGGTATCGTGCTAAAACACCAATGGGTTCCATATTTCGTATAAAGAGGATATTTCTCTTTGGTTTTCAATGAGTTGAAAAGAGGAATGAAGTCGATGTGCGGGATGTTGTACTCCTTGAATAGTGCGGCATACTCATGCTGAAGCACAAAGTTGTCGGGATGGATGCTGTCGGGCAGCCATTCCGGATAAATGGCCGTTTTGGAGGGCGCGAGCACAACCAGAAAAGCAATGTCGTGCGCTTTGAGACTGTCAATCAACGCAAGTGTACGTATAACGTTCTGTCTGGCAACACGTTTGGCACTATCAGCCGTTCCAAACTTTTCCCGTAAGGTTACGCCTGAGACATCATCGGTGTATTGCTTCAGGAACATCTCTCCATTTTTTCCAACGATAATATTGTTGTTGGTGATTTTGTGGAAAACGCTGTACATGAATTGGTTATAGCATCGGATATAAAAGCCCCGACCGCCGAAGTTTGCCATAGCCGCCTCGTCCAAATATTGCTGATAGCTGCCGTCCATAAGGTTTTTGAAGGAAGGGTTTACCTTTTCGATAGGTTGGGTGTAGCCTTCCAGCTTCCGAATGGGTGGAATATGCGTAATCTGCAGTATCATAGGAAGTAAAAGCAGTCCCATGAATAACAGAAAGAGGCGTTTATATGTTTTTTCTTGCGGCATCAGAATCGGAAATAGATGAAGGGGTTAAAGTTGTTAGAAGCTAAAGAACCGATGGATAACGGTAAGATAATCAGTAAAATGAGGATGACTACGAGGGTGAGTGTCTTTGTAGAATAGTGGTCGGAGAAGAGTTTTTCCATCATTTTTTGACCGATAGTTGTGGCGGGTGCGAAGGAAATCAGTGCGGCGAGGATTAGGAAGCAGATTTGCGGTTGCCATTGTACGGGTATGCCTCCACGGAAGGAGAACATCGCTTGGTAGAATTGGAGGGCGCCGCTCAAGGTTTCCGTGCGGAAGAGGACCCATCCGGAGGTCGCCGCTAAGAATGTCAGTATCATGGCGGGGAAACGCCCCATCTTTTCCAGCCATTTCAGCATGAAAATGCGGTCCATAATGAGGAAAAAGCCGTGAAATGCCCCCCACAGTACGAAATTCCATGAAGCGCCGTGCCATAAGCCAGAGAGGAGAAATACCGTGACGAGGTTGAGGTAGGTTCGCAGTGTTCCCTTCCGGTTTCCTCCCAGTGGAATGTACAGGTAGTTCTTCATGAACGCCCCAAGGGTGATGTGCCAACGTCTCCAAAATTCGCTGATACTCAAGCTGGTGTATGGCGCGTTGAAGTTCTCCGGAAAACGGAAGCCGAGCATCTTGCCTAGCCCGATGGCCATGTCGGAGTAGCCCGAGAAGTCGAAATAGATTTGGAAGGTGTAGGCTAAAATCCCAATCCAGGCGGTGGAGGTGGCCATTTCTTGGTACGGCATCGCGAAAATGGGATCGGCAAGCAGTGCCATTTGGTTGGCTATCAATACTTTCTTCCCCAATCCGATTATGAAACGGCAGAAACCGTTCACTCGCGCTTCCATCGTGATGCGCCGTTCACTGATTTGGGCCGCAATGGTGTTGAATCGCACAATCGGACCCGCGATAAGTTGCGGGAACATCGAAATGTAGAGCATGTAGTCGCTGCATCGCTTCAGCGGAGCGGCCTCGCCCCGAAAGACATCCACGGTGTAGGTGATGGACTGGAAAGTGAAAAAAGAGATACCGATAGGTAATGCTATCTTATTGAATGTGATGATGTTATGGCTGGTTAGTTGGAGGAGGGCGTTCAGATTATCGACGAAGAAATTCATGTATTTGAAGTAACCCAGTACCAACAGGTTGAGGGTGATGGAAGTCGCCAGCAGCCATTTTTTTCGTTTTAGGGTGGGGGAGTTGTACATCTGTTTGGTTAGCAGCCAATTGAGGAACATCATCACGATGAAGATGGCGAGAAAACGGGGGGCGCCGAAGGCGTAGAAGACGAGAGATCCGACAAGCAATACAAGGTTTTGCCATTTGGCGGGCACCAGGTAATAAATCAGCAGAAACACTGGGAGGAAGTAGAATAGGAAAGTGATACTGCTGAATACCATAAGATGCTTTTTTCAGAGCGGCAAAAATACAATTATTTTCGACCCGGCGAGTCTCGGAGGAGAAGTTTACCCCGATTTTGTAGAGCTTGCGCGGGTCTTGGGCGAAAGGTAAGGGTTAAGGTAAATAATGACAACTATGACATTGAAAAAAGAATTGAAATGATATTTGGTACAGATGCTTCTCATTATATCCGAAAATCACCAGCAGAGAAGAAAAAAGCCCGTAAAAAGAAAGTCAAAGACACCATCATCGCCAACATTATTGTGCTTGTTGTATTCGTGTTAGCACTTTGCAATTTTTCCCATTTTGTCTATAACATTTTTTAAGATAATTCCAATACAAATAATTCCTATCTTCGCGCCATGATCCCCACCATCACATACCCGCCCCAGCCCCCTCGTTACTATAATGGGGGCAATCAAGTTGTCCCAAACTGTCCATGTTGTCGTCTCAAAAAACAATTCCTTGTCTCCCCGACCCGAAAATAATTGTATCTTTGCGGCGAAAATCCATCGTTATGAAATATCCTATCGGCATACAGACATTCTCGGAAATTATCAATAAAGGATACCTTTATTTTGACAAGACCGCTCTGGTACACAAGCTGGCCAATGACAGCAAATACTACTTCCTCAGCCGTCCCCGCAGGTTCGGTAAAAGCCTGCTGGTCACCACCTTGGAGGCCTACTTCCAAGGGCGGAAGGAGCTCTTCGAAGGGCTGGCAATCAGCAAGCTGGAAACCGAGTGGAAACAGTATCCCGTGCTGCATATTGACCTCAACGCCGCTGACTACAGAAGCGAGGAAGCCCTCGTCTCTATCATTGACGGACACTTGCGCCAATTCGAAAGGTCATTTGGAAAAGATCTTGACGAGCACACAGTTTCCGAACGGTTCAAAGGGGTCATTCAACGCGCATACGAACAAACCGGCCGCCAAGTCGTGATCTTGGTGGATGAATACGACAAGCCGCTGCTGCAGACCATCGGCAACGACGAACTTCAGGACAATTACCGCAAAATTCTGAAGGGTTTCTACGGGGTGGCCAAGACCATGGATAGTTACATCCGTCTCGCTTTCTTCACCGGTGTGACCAAGTTCTCGAAAGTGAGCGTGTTCAGCGACCTTAACAACCTGGAAGACATCTCGTTGTCAGAGCAGTATGCCGAAATCTGCGGCATCACCGAGCAGGAAATCCGCGACAACATCGATGCACAAGTCGGGGAACTGGCGACAGCCAACGGCCTGACCAAGGATGAATGCTACTTGAGGTTGAAACAGCAGTACGACGGCTACCACTTCCACCCCAACAGCGCGGGAATGTACAATCCTTTCAGTCTGCTGTCTGCCTTGAAACGCAAGGAGTTCGGCGACCAGTGGTTCCAGTCGGGCACGCCCACGTTCCTGGTGGAGGTCCTGAAACGCAATAACTACGACCTGGAGCAGCTCACCCGCGAAAACGTAACTGCGGATTTGCTCGGGAGTTTGGACGCTATCGACACCAACCCAATACCGTTGCTCTACCAAAGCGGCTATCTCACCATCAAGAGTTACAATGCACGTTTCCGGACTTACCAGCTCGGATTCCCGAACGAAGAGGTGGAACGCGGGTTCAACCTGTTCCTGTTCCCATACTACGTGCCGCTCAGAAAAGAGAAGACCGGGCTGTTTGTGATGAACTTCGTGCAAGAGATAGAGGCGGGGGAGCCATTGAAGTTCATGGCACGTTTGGAGTCCCTGTTCGCCAACAAAGACTACCAAATCGCTGGAGATGCGGAGCTCTACTTCCACAATGCCGTGAGCCTCATCTTCCAAATGTTGGGCTTCTACACGGAGACCGAGAGGCACACTTCCGACGGCCGCATGGACATGGTGGTGCAGACCGCCGACTACATCTACCTCTTCGAGTTCAAACTGGACAAATCCGCCGATGAGGCGTTGGCGCAGATCGAGAAGAAAGAATATGCCTTACCTTTCGCCCAAGACCCGCGCAAGCTCTACAAAATCGGGGTGAACTTCTCCTCCGAGACTCGCCGGGTCGAGAGCTGGAAAGTGGTGGAACGGTGATTCCTAAAAAAATAGTCGGGTGATAATTCAAAAAAATGTATTTTTGCAGTTTATTGACATGGTGAAAAATGAGCAAAGATAAAGACAAACAATATTCTGTGAAAGAGGCAAAAAGCATCAAAGTGGCACTGTTCTGTATTGCTGCTATCTTGATTTTTTACTTCGGGGCAACCTTCCTGAAGGGAATCAATGTCTTTGGAAAGAAGAACTACTATTATGCTGTCTTTGAGGATATTGGAGCTTTGCATGAAAGTACTAACGTCACTTTGAATGGCTACGGAATTGGCAAGGTGACCAACATTTCGCTGCTGAGTTCGAATCCGGTGCGCATCTGTGCAGAAATCTTGGTGACCGAGAAGCTGGATATCCCTGAAGATTCTCAGTTCGAGGTGGCCCAGAAGGATGTGCTGGGCGGCATGGTTGTGAACCTGCATTTGGGCTCTTCTTCCCACATTGCCCAAAGCGGCGATACCTTAGGCTGCTACCTCGCAGGCGGTATGTTTGACGGACTTGGAGACCTTGTGGCGCAACTGCAAAGCGTTGTCTCATCCATAGATACGATCGGATTAGGATTGAAGGAGGCCTTCCGTCCGCAAGATTCGCTGAACGGCGGTACATCCTTGAAGAATACGCTCGCAAATCTCCAAGAAGTTACGGGTGACTTGGCGGTGTTGCTTGACCGTAACAGTCCCAAAATCAATAACGTAGTGACACAACTCGATAAACTCTCCCGTACGTTGGGAGAAGCAAGTCCCAAAATCGATGCCATCATTTCCAATGTGGATAACATTTCCGATTCACTTGCCCAAGCCAATATCCGGACGCTCGTGAACAATGCGCAAGAGACGGTGAACAATGTCAATCAGGTGATTGCTAAGGTGGAACAGGGACAAGGAACTGTAGGACAGCTGATTAACAATGATTCGCTATATAAAAGCTTGAACAATACGCTTGAGAGCTTGAATCTGTTGGTTCAGGATTTGAAGGAAAATCCTTCGAAATACATTAACGTGACCGTTTTCGGAAGAAAAGAAAGTAGAGAAGCAAAAAAAGAAAGTAAAAAGAAATAACATGGAAATTACAGGAAAATTAATCCAAAAATTGCCCGTTCAATCGGGTGTGAGTACCTCGGGAAACAATTGGTCAAAGGCGGAGTTCGTCATCGAGACCGTGGAACAATATCCCAAGAAGGTTTGTGCTAACTTATGGGGCGACCGTGCGCGTGCGCTTGACCAGTTCCAGATAGGCAGCCTTATCACCGTTTCCTTTGATTTGGAATCTCGTGAGTACAATGGTCGTTGGTACACGGATGTGAAGGCTTGGCGCGTGGATGCCGCTACTCCCGCCGCTGTGGCAGGTGCGCCCGTACAAGGCTATGCACAGCCGCAACAACCGCAGGCATACGCACCGCAAGGCTACGCGCAACCGCAATATCCGCAGCAGCCCGCGTATCCCCCGCAAGGTTACGCACAACCGCAGCAACCAGCGTATCCGCCTCAACCTCAAGGCTATGCGCCTGCTCAACCGCAACAACCGGTCTATGCACAGCCGCAACCTGACATGAGCAATCTGCCGAATATGCCGCAAGACACATTCGTGGATGAGGGACAGACGGATGACCTTCCGTTCTAGTGTTAACCAATTCAAAACCAGATGAATGCAGGCTATTGTTGCTTGACGGCCGTCCCTGTACGGGCGGAATCGTCACATCGCTCGGAAATGGTGAGCCAACTCCTTTTCGGGGAGGTTTACCACGTCCTTGATATGACGAGCGAGTGGGTCAAAATCGTTGCCTGTTCTGATGGTTACGAAGGCTGGATTCAGCGTAAACAGCATTTCGCTATTTCAGAAGAAGATTTAGATAACTATTTGAAATGTGAAAAGTTGCGGTTGAAAACAGCATTGCTTCCTGGTCAACCGACCATTCTCACCATGGGAGCACTGATCCCGGTGCATCCTAATTGCAGCCCATACCCAGAGGTTCTTCCTGAACAAATTTCAGAGGATGACTGGTTGCCAGTAGCCGATTTGACAAAACTTTCCCCTAAGGATTGCATGGGGCTGATTTGGAATGCCGCTGCCTCCATGAAGGGTGTGCCTTATCTTTGGGGTGGTCGTACGCCGCTCGGCATCGACTGCTCTGGATTTACTCAATTGTTATATTCATTAATTGGGGTTCAGTTACCCCGTGATGCCTCACAACAAGTGCAAGAAGGTGAGCCGTTGGATTTTATCAACGAAGCTAAATTCGGCGATTTGGCCTTCTTCCATAATGAAGTAGGACGGATTGTGCATGTGGGCTTAATGCTCAACGATCATGAAATCATCCATGCCAGTGGCTCCGTGCGTGTGGACAGTGTGGATGAGAATGGGATCTTCAATGCTGATTTACAGCGATATACACACAGTTTGAGAGTGGTGAAAAGAATTGTTTGTTAAAATTTGAAACAATGAAGCATATAACTAGAATTGTGGTAGGGGGAATTCTCGTAATTTGTTTGATTGCGGGAGGTCTGGCTTGGGGTTTTTACAAAACCTTCTTGGCCGACAATATTAAAAATCAGAATGTTACGATTGTGGTTCCGCCAAACGCTACGTTCGACCAGGTGATGGACTCTTTGCGCAAATATGATGTGCTGGAGTCAGAGAGAACATTCCTCAGGACAGTTAATGCTCTGAAATACAGTAATCCACGAATCGGTAAGTACGAGTTGGCCTACTGCCATTCGAATTTGGAGTTGGTTCGTATGTTGCGTGCCGGACAGCATTATCCGGTGAGTTTCACGTTCAACAATGTGCGGACGGCCGACCAATTCGTTGAGAAAGTGGGACATCAGTTCTTTTTTGAGCCTGATGAGTTAAGTGCGCTTATTCAAGATTCAGCGTGCATGAGTCAGTTCGGACTGAATGATACCACGGCGTTATGTCTCTTTATCCCAAATACATACGAAATTTACTACGATATCACGGCGCTGGATTTCTTGAAGAAGATGCACCAATATTACCAGCAGTTCTGGAACGAGCAGCGTAAAGCTACGGCGCAGGAAATTGGATTGACGCCGGTGCAAGTGGCTACGTTGGCCTCTATCGTCGAGGAAGAAAATATGCGCTCAGAGGAGAAAGCCATTATTGCAGGTCTTTACATGAACCGTTTGAATAAAGGGATGTTGTTGCAATCTGATCCAACGGTGAAGTACGCTCTCGGCGATTTTGCCCGCAAGCGCATTTTGAACGCCGACTTGCAAATCGATTCTCCGTATAACACCTACAAGTACAAGGGGTTGCCTCCTGGACCGATTCGTGTTCCCGAAGCTTCCACCATGGACTCCGTATTGCATTATCAGCACAATAATTACCTGTATATGTGCGCGAAGGAGGACTTCTCGGGCTACCACAACTTTACGGCCAGCCCCGCGGTCCACGCGCAGAACGCCGCCCGCTACCGCGCCGCGCTGAACGCGAGGAATATCAAGAAGTGAGGGTTTAAGGTTGAAGGTTTAGGGTTTAGGGTTTAAGGTTTGTTCAACTGGGCCTGCGTGATTTTTGTCAGATTAATGGAAGAAAAGCACCCCAAAGAGTATCCGAATGAAAACTTGACTATTCGCCGGAGCAAGCGGAGGATTTCGATAGTGCTTTGGTGGTATCTCCGTTTGATGTGGTTGTTTGCAGGTATGATGTTGATATTAGCTTGCATAGGCTGTTTTACAAATGGAGGAATTACATTAGTTGAAATTATGCCGGTTTTTGGTGGCATTTCCGTGTGGTTTGCTCTGTTCTATTCGTTTATAAACAAAGGAAGTTTAGTGGAAACT
>Ga0310786_10007152_pt1 | contig 14627 bp, 24 predicted proteins | sample AusTroGonzalo_MG_FD_203881 | JGI IMG/M metagenome (GOLD analysis project Ga0310786, IMG submission 203881) | Bovine rumen microbial communities from tropical cattle in Woodstock, Queensland, Australia - Gonzalo_03 (v2) (version 2) | ecosystem: Host-associated > Mammals > Digestive system >... | reverse complement strand
CACTTCTCGATAATCTTGTTCAAATAATCTCTCTTAGTCAACTTGTTAGCCATAGTCAACACTTCCTTTCTTGCGTTCGGTCGCAACCCTTACTTTTTACATCTTTATTATAACATCTTGTTCGAAGTTTGTCAAGTCCTTTTTTCTACTTTTTTCAACTTTTTTCGTAGTAGGTTTTCTTGTTCCTCACTTCTTACATTTATAATTATACTCTTATTTTTAAAGATTGCAATAGTTTTTTTGAAATTTTTTCGATTTTTTTAATTCGTTCTACATTTTGCACAAAAAAGCCTGGTTTTGGGAGTCCCGGTTTGTGCAAAAAAATAATAAAAAAGTGCTTGACTTTTCCGAGCGGGGGGTGTATAATGTTCCGGCCCGATCGATCGACACGCGATCGATCTTTGTGCAGTTGCACAATCGGGATCGGGGCGCCTAGGTAAAAATTTGTGCAGTTGCACAAAAAATTCCGTGGGGAGTTGACAAAGCAAATGCCCGGCGCGTCGGCCATTCGCGCCGGGAAATTCTACCATACATCCAGGCATTTGTCAATAGGCAATTTGCACAAAAAATAAACTGCACATTTTGTGCAGTTTACCAAAATTTTAACACCAGGAGCGGTGACATTCCTCAATCGTTTCCATTCCGTCATAGTCGTCGATGTAATAATCAACACCATCGGGAATTTCTACAACCTTAAGTGAGCTGTATTCGGTGTTAGCTTCTTCTCCGAGGGTCTCAACTACTTTTACGAGTATAGGATTATCTCTATCATAGTCCGCCTCATTCCCACCGAGTGCGTGGAACATTTCTATAGCCTTATCTGAAAGGCCAAAACCGCCCCAACATCTATTTATAACTACTTTCATTTTTATCACTTCCTTTCTTTTACTCTTTTATTATACCATGAGTTATGGCTTTTGTCAAGCGCTATAAGCAAAAATTATATTATTATCGTCATAATATCCGCAATCTAACTTGTCTACCTCAAGAGGAATGTTATTAAACTTGCGAAGAAAACACTTTTTTGCCCACTCCTCATTGATTATCGGATTTTCTTTGGGAGAAGTATAATCTTTAATTAGTGTAATTATCTCTGCTCTATTCATAATAATTGAAAAGTTTATATTTGCCATTTATTTTATTTCCTTTCTCTTTTTACTTTTTTATTATACTCCGAGATTAGGCTTTTGTCAAGCCATAATCTCAAAGATTTTGTCGGGGGTGTAAGCACCTTCGCCCCATTCGTTTATGTTCTTCTGCTCATCATCAAACAGTATGTCGTTAAACTTTGTGACAGTTGACTTCGGTGTTCCGTAGGGTACGATGTGAACCGCGTCAAACTTAACCGAGGGGAGGTGCTTTGCCAACCACTTCATTTTTGCAAGGGTGACAGCCTTATTATATTCGGGTGTTCCGTTCTTCGACAACCACGAGATAATTTCAACTCGGTGTCCTTGCGCCTGCACCTTATGTATGCGCTTTGCCAACCTTGACATATTTACTAAAGGTGTAGCGATTGCATAAGGGGTGGGGTCTGAAGCGATAAGCATTTCCAACCAATTTTCTACTCCATAAAGATTTGCGATTGTACCGTCCATGTCAAAACAGAATGTTCTCATTTTTTATACTTCCTTTCTTTTTTACAATTTAATTATACCATTTATTTTGGTAGTTGTCAAGTACCAAAATACAAAAGGTAAAGAAAATATCCGTTCAAAACGCAACCCGAAAGGTGCATTAAAATTCCGTTAATGTGGCGGTCTGTAGCGAAGTCCTTAATAAGTCCTGCAAAGGCTATTGCAAGTCCGAACCACGAAATCGAAAGTCCGAAAATCATAATCAATACTACATTTACAATCTGAATAGCGCACCTAAGGTCGTTCATTTCAAACTTGTAAGGCTGTTCAATCTTAAAAAACTCTTTAGCTGTCATTGTTCTGTTTCCTTTCTCTTTGTTCAATAGTATTATAGCACCAATAGACGAGATTACAAGTGTACAGATTGCACAAATCGGGAGTGGGAAGTTTGTGTGGTTTGCCTGGAAAATGGGGGTTGACTTTGCGGCGGTGGTATGGTATAATTTTCGGCCCGGAGGCCTCAAGCGAATGAGGCACGGCTGAATGTTAGTAATGAACATTGTAAACCTTAAATTTTCTTCTGCCCCAAAAGGGTGGAGAAATTCGACCATCTGAAAATTGAACCTGATTTTCAGAGATTTTCTTATAGGTCGGCAAATTAAAATTGCCATTTTTTATTTTAGAATTGTCAGCATCTAAAAAATTAAAATAAACGCCAATGGGTAAATCATCAAAAATCGGAAAATCTTTTCGGGTAATCATTTTTGTCACTTCCTTTCTAATTGCGGTCTGGCGGTAGGTGGACGGGGATTAACCGCCAAACCGCACCTTTAATTCAGCCTTAATCGGGACAACTTTTTCATCATCATCAAAGTGAAGAGCTTCACCGCTCTGTAATTCTACTGCGTTGTCCAATTCGTCACCACAACCCATAATTCTCATACAAATTAATTGGTCAGGTGTATTGAGGTCAACTGCAAAACAATCGCCTATTCCAATGTTACAAAAGAGTTCTACCTTAATTTCATTCTCAAACCTAACATTCATTTTTTATTATTTCCTTTCTTCTTTTATGTTTTTATTATATCATTTTATAATAAAGTTGTCAAGAGGTTTTTCGAACTTAATCTACTCAACTTGCCAAAGGTTCGCTTTTACATACGGTTCGTTTTATTCTAACACCTAAAATTTGTTAGTTCCTTTCCTCTTGACACTTTTATTATACTACCTTTTGGAAAGGTTGTCAAGGACTTTTTTAGTCCTCGAACAACTTTTTTCTCATAGGCTTATGGTAGGACATACACCTCTTAAAAATTTCCTTTTCAATCATTACATCTTCCAGACCTGTATGACTTTCAATAAAGTTGATATTTCCTGTCATATAGCGGTAAAGTGTTTCAGCCTTCATCTGAGGGCGAGGAGGGTTCTGCTTGGTCATAAAGCCGTTCTGTTCGCACCAAAGGGGATAAAGGGCGGATTTTCCGATTGTATCTCTTGCCATTTTTTCAGTATCCCAAACTTCAATTCCATAAGGCAAAAAGTACTTGTATTCACTCTTGGTGATATAGCGGATTGTACGCCTTAATGCCCTATGGTCAAATTCAGCGTGATGTGCCATAATAGCACGAACATTATATTTCTTACAAACATCACGGAGTATTTGCCTTGCCGTGAGGAGTGATACCATTTTACGAGAACCACTTGCAAGGTCATTCTCATATTGAGGTAACTTTTCCGCATAATATGCGGTTTGCATTACATCTTTCATTCCAACATATACCTCATATATAACGAATGAAAACTTTTCATAAACCTTGCCACGCTTGTCAACAACGGCAAAACCGAGGTCATATACCATATTATCCTCAATAGTGTTACAAGTTTCCGTGTCAAGCACGACATAGTATGCCTTACGGCGGTCAATCTTCTTCATTGTTTTTTCTTTCCTTTCATTTGATACTATTATTATAGCATAGGTGTCGCAAGTTGTCAAGCCCTTTTCCAAATTTTCTTTTTTCTTTTGGCGGGTTCATCACTAACTTACAATACTATTATAAGCCTTGAGGGTGAGATTTGCAATTGTGCAAATTGCACAAAGATCACGCCCGGCCTTTGTGCAATTTGCCTGGTTTTTGGGAATTTGTGCAGTTGCACAAAATTTAAGAAAAAATTTGGAAAATTTTTGTGCACTTTACCACTTGACAAAACTGCGCGGCACGTCCGTGACCGCGCAGCTATTATACCATACCCCCAGGCGTTTGTCAATAGTCAATTTAAACAAAAAAAGCTGGTGAATTTCTCCACCAGCTTTTTCTTACCTAAATGCTTTGCTTAAAGCCTTAACCACTTCTTCGCTAATCTTTTCGGGGTACTTGTCATTAATAAAGATTTTGTTCGCTTCAGAACAATATTCATTTATACCGCTTTTATTACTTTCATCAGAAATAATTGTGAGATTTTTTCTGTTAAAAGCACCGAAGTTTTTTCTATCTTTGTCGTACTCATAAGCTCTACCATCAAACATTACGATATTGTAATTAAAAGTGTTAGGCTTTTGTGCTTTTCTCACTAAATCAAACAAAGTCTTTTTTAAAGTATTACCACCATCAGCGGTTATATATCTCTCTTTGTTTGTATTAGCTTTGCGGTAGTCGTTCGCAACAAAGTAAACATCAAATGTAAAATTCTTATATTCCTTTTCAATCTCAATAAGAGCTTGAATAATCTTATTTGTGGCAGTAACATTTGTACAATATGAACCGCTATTATCCAACATCAAATTGAGGTGAAGCGAACCAAACTTGTTATTTCCGTTTACTCCTGTTTTCTTGTCAAAGTACTTGTAATCTTCGCGCCCTACATTTCGGGGGTTAAGAATACCGCTATAAGCATTAATTCCATTTCCGCTATTGTTCTTATGATTGAACTGCATTATTGTTGTTTTTAATGCTTCATAAACCTTTTTGTCTATTCTATCATTAAAAGTAGACTCAATAGCTTTATTAACGAATTCGCCGTTAGTATTATCCTTATCTACTTCATCAAGAAGTTTATTGAGGGCTTCTGCTGAAATTTCTAATCCCTTTTTCGCTTCCTTATCGTCATTTTTATCACCCAACTTCAAATCAGTACCAGTGCCAAAAGAAGAGGAAGAAGAAGCGGTGGCGGTGGCAGAAGATTTTGACTTGTTTTTATTAAAATGCTTACAAACTTCCTTATAAAAATCTGCAATAGCAAATGCGTAATCACAAGCCTGTCTATATTTATCATAGCCTTCTTGAGTACTATAATCAACGGTACAAGAACTATTTATAAATTTGTATTTATTTATTATCTTTTGTACCTTATGCGCAAGTCCATATAAATCCTGCCTAAATCTTACGATATTAAAAAATGCTTCTTTTGCTGTCTTTGGATTTTCGGAAGGCTCGCCGCAGATATAGAATAACTGCTTCTTAAAATCTACATCAAGATAATAGTTGCGAAGCAAGGTTTCGATACGCTCATCTTCAAAGATATTAAAAACTTCAAAGTCTAAGCTACGAAATACCCACTGACTTAACTTAGGAGTTAAGATAACGTGGCTAATTTCGTGATATAGCATAGAACGAACAGCTGTTTCTTCCGTAAATTCGGAGGTTGCTTCGGGGGCATTTTTCAGCCCCTCTGCAACTATAGGAAAAGAAATAACAATGTTGTCATTAGCCATATCATAGTATGATGTATCTGCCTCAAGACTAAGTTCGCAAGGGATACGACGACCTGCATATAAGCCGATAGGCAACTGATTAACAAGTTCTCTTACAACATTTACACTTACTTTCATTTTCTACTTACCTCGTTTCTTTTTATTAAGCCAAAGCTGATTTCAGCATATCGGCAGTTAATCTAAATTCCTTCATATCAGCACATCTATCTACAAGAGGTTCGGGCAGTCCATATACCATACCACCGATTGCAAGGTTCATAGTACCGATAATCTGAAAACCTTCTGCAATTACCACCTTGCGACCCTTATAGTCGAATTCTGCCTTGCCGTCAAGAATACCCTGTAAGAAGCGCAAACTATCAAACGGCAAGAGGTTAATCTCGTCAAGAACAATCGGCTTACCTTCTGTCATACAATCCCACAATACAGAAGGCTTGAATGAAGGCTTACCATCTTCAAAGCAGAAATCTTCCATAAGGTCGGCAGGAAGCATTGAAGCGTTGCATACTATACAGCGATTTTCAGCTTCTGACTGCGCTAACGTGGTCTTACCAGTACCAGCAGAGCCATAATATACCTTAAATCTCTTATTAATAACTCTTTCAGGCTTATTTGAGGCGGACAAGTCCTCGAGGATACGGTCAAATTCCTTTGACCTAATCTTATCCTTTACTTCATTCTTATACTGATTATCCGTAAGTGAGAAGTAATTAACGATATAATTCCTTGCGGCTGTCTTACCTTCTGTCACCTTAAAACCGAGAGTGTTAATAAAGCGGTAGTTAGGCTCAAACTCAAATTCGCTAAAGAACTTGATAATATTTGTCAAACCGCGCATTACCTTTTCTTCGGCTGTTATCTCAACAACCTCAACGGCTTCAACATTAGCTTCATTAGAAGGGAAGTGTATGTTGGCATATAACTCAGGGCGGTCGCTTATTGCGACATTACGGAACTGATTATAAATATCAAGCCATTCGTTATAACTGGAGTCCGTAGGCTCAACAAGGACAGACATATTTGCTATGTCATCAAAGTGAATAACTCCGTCTTGTGTTTTCTTAATTGTTGCACTTTCGTTAATCTTCATTGTTTTCTTTTCCTTTCTCTTTAAGTACCTTTATTATACCATAGCTTCTGTAGGTTGTCAAGAGGTTTTTTCAACTTTTTTTCTTTTGGTTGAGTGGTTCTCTTTGACTTCTTACATAAGTAATTATACAGGATAGGAGCGGAGATTACCATTGACATTTTGCACAAATCGGGAGGCCTGGTTTTGTGTAAAATTTGTGCAAATTGCCTATTGACTTTTCGATGGGGATGTGGTACAATATTCCGCGCGCTGCGTGCAGATGGCGCCCGCAGGCGCGCGGCGATTATACCATACTGGCTAGGATTTGTCAACTCCTAAATTTTCTACAAATTGCACAAAAAAAATCCCCCTCGGTCGCGACCCGAAGGGGATTTTATCGATTTTAGAAAAACTGCGCATTTTTTCTAAAAAGCACCAAGAGGAGGCGCCAGAAGGTGTTAGGCTCTTGCCATTTTTTTAATTCGTGTTTTCTCCGATGGCACGGGGCTTTTGAAGGGATACCCCGATGAACCCTAAAAGAGGAGGTACAGTTAGAAAAATTAAGAAAAGAGGGGGTGTAACCTTCAAAAACCATGGTAAGACAGTGCCTCGGATAAGTTCACCCCTCAAGTTTTAGCCTTGTTTCTACCGTAGTCGAGGACTTACTAATTAGACTTACCTCGTGCTGAACGATTTTTGACACGAAAACTAAAAAACTTTTTGCTTTGTCTTTTCTTAATCTTTCTAACAAGTTAATTATAACATTTATTTTTTCAGTTGTCAAGTAAAAAAATGGGGGGTGGGGTTTCCACCCCCTTAATTTTTCATCAAGCCTCGGGTTCTACCTCGAACTCGGGGAGAGCATAGAGCATAACTCCGCCCTTGCCCTTAGCCTTAACTACCTTACCAGCCTCGACAAGTCTACCGAGAATGGGGGTAGCCTTCTGAACGGAAATACCTACTGCATCGGCGATAACCTTAGCCTTTGCGCCCTCGGCAGGTACTGCCTCAAGAACTGCGGGCTCAAGAGCGATGGACTCCAACTGCGCCTTTGTGGGCTTCTTTTCAGCGCCCTTGCGCCTTTCGTTGCGCTTATCCATAGCCGCAATCTGAGCATTTGCCCACTCTGCATACTCGGGGATAACCTCTGCAATCTTTGTAAATCTCTCTCTGTTTGTAATCTTTGTAGCCATATTCGCCACTTCCTTTCTCGCTATTGGTTGCGACCCTTTGTTTTACATTTATATTATAGCATTTTTGCTATCCTTTGTCAAGTAGTTTTTTTAACTTTTTTTGCAAGGTGTCTTTCCTCATTTCCTTTTTTATTATACCATAAGGTTTTTGGTTTGTCAAGCCCTTTTCTCAACTCTTTGTGGGTGGGTTCTTAACCTCTCTCCCTTAACCTTACAAGTAAATTATACTCCCAAAGGTGAAGGATTACCATTGACAAAATGCACAAAATGGGAGCCTGGTTTTTGTTGGTTTTTTGTTGAAATTGCCTATTGACTTTCTGGGGCCGGTGTGGTATAATTTTCGGGCCGATCGGCCTGGGCGCAATGAAAACCCCCTCGGGGACTACACAAAACCGAGGGGGTAAAAAGAGGAGGTACATTAGAAAATTCAAAGAGTGGCATAGGGGATAAACCTACAACTCAGTTCGCCATAAACCAAGCCAGAGTTGGCGCTCCACCACTCTTTCAATTTTCTAATGATATCGGGTAGGTACTTGGTTCGGGATAGCGCCAAGCCCTTGCCACCATTGGTTTTACCACTTCCTTTCCTTTTGTCCCGAGGTTGCAACCTTTTCTTTATCTTACATACTTATTATAGCATTTATTTTTTTGATTGTCAAGTAGTTTTTTTAATTTATTTTTGCGGGCGGGCGGTCATTGTCGGGGGATTGACCGCCCAGCCGCAGTCTTAAAGTAAAAATTTCTTTAATTCTTCCACTATCTTATCAAGTTCTTCGGAAATAAGATTTGCGAGTTTTTCTTCTTCTTTTTCTTCTGTAACGAAATCATCCATCGTTCTATCACAACACTCGATAAAAACATCGGAGCCCTCAACAATGTCTACAATCTGTTCTCTTAAATACTTGTTAAGTTCTTCTCTTGAAATCATATTATGCTCCTTTCTTTATAGAACGTCAAGCCCCATAGCGTCAACCCTATCATCACCGAGGGCGTTTGCAAGGAATTCATCGACCAAAGTCGTGAACCCATATACAGTCGCAACTTCGATTGCGTTGGTGCGGTCAATATCCTGCACCGCAATCTGTTCTCCGTCGTCGTTCTCAAAGATAAAGTACCATTCCATATTATCACCTCTCATTCATCATATTTTCCCAAGCGGCGAGTGTTTCCACTTCTTCAAACAGTTCGGGGTTGCCAACAGCAAGACCGAAGCAATAGCCACTTACAAAAAGGTTAGCCTGTTCGAGGTTCATTCCCTCGGTTGCCTGAGCGAGAAAATCAAGAATGTTCTGAGCGATTGTTTCATTATCCATAGTGTTGTACTTCCTTTCTTTATTGTACTTTTATTATATCATACTTCTTTTGGAGTGTCAAGCATTTTTCTTGCAAAAGGCATAAACCTCATAGCAATTTCCATATCCGTGAGAACGCCTACGAACAAATGTTCGAATTCTTCCTTAGAATAGTATACTCCATTCTCCATGTCATAGTAGAGTATTAGTACAGTAGTCATAAGTTGTTCCCCCTTTCTTATTTACAAGTATAGTATACCATACATTTTTTGTGAAGTCAATACAAAAATCCTGGTTTCGGGACGGTGAAATTTGTGCAAAAAATCATAAAAAAAGTGCTTGACTTTTGGTTGGGGATGTGGTATAATTTACCGCGCGCTGCGACTTTGTGGCGGCCGGCAGCGCGCGGTCGATTTGTCAATAGACAATTTGTACAAAAAAAGGTTGCACTATTTGTGCAACCTGTAGAATTTTAAATCTCCTTTACTAATTCGATAAACCTATCAGCCTCTTTTGTTCCGCGGAACTCTACATTAAATCTGTAGCTTGAGATATATTCGTCATTCTCAATATCGTAGTATATTGTTATTGTTGGCTTTTTGAACTTGCTAATCATATTATCACCTCTCAATCAAATCTGTATCGTTTGTTGACCAAACATAAACCTTGTCACCGTCAAGAATTGACGTTTCGTTAATCAACAACATATCGGGCGCGATATGTACGATGACCTGCCACTTGTAGATTTCGCCCGTATCGCTATCCCACATATGGCGCGTATATACACCGCCGCCGCAGTAGTTGACAACATAGTTGTGACCTTTTACTACCTCGGGGATAAATTCCGTTGCGTTCTTTTCAGTAGCCTCATAAACTCTCATAAAATCATTCTTTGTCATTTTTCTGTACCTCTTTTTTATTGTATTTATATTATAGCACCTTTTTGTTGTGCTATCAAGCATTTAATTTTCTGTTAATAGCCTTAATTATCCAGTTATCAGGCTCTATAACTTCAAGCCTATTATCAAGATTTTTATTAAAGAAAATATAACAGCCTGACCTATTTTTTGTAGGGAAGTTAGTATCAGCGTACCATACTTCAGCCATACCGTCTTTTATGACTTCACCAACCAGACCTATAAGCCCAGTCTGAAACGCCTTATAGGCAGTAGCCTTGTCATCAAAAACCATTGCCATTGTTCCGTTTACCAAAAATCCAACATAAGTAGCCATTTCTCTGTACCTCACTTCTTAATTTGTAATTACATTATACAGGATAAATTTTAATTTTGCAATAGTTTTCGGGAAATTTGTGCAAATGTAGAATTTTCACCAAAAATTTTTATAAATTTTGTGCAAATTACTACTTGACAAAACGGCGCGGTTCATCCGAAAGCGCGCCGCTCGATTAAAAACCCCCTACTGCCGTCGCAGTAAGGGGTTCAGCGCTGACCTCTTTTTAACTGCCCACCACCTGCGAGGCAACAGGGGTGAGGGACGGTTTGCCATCTCGTCTGTAGGGGGCGCTGTTTCAGCCTGTCGCTTTGCCCTTTGGCGACCTTTTGCGCGTGGCCTGCTCGGTTATGTAGTCCCTCTCCCGTGCCACCGAGGTAACGGTAAGAGGCAGGTTACCACTTTAACGACTTGTCCTGCCGGGCATTTCTGGTGAGCCATACCTGAGGTTTTATGGTTCCTTTACCTCTAAACCAAGTGGGGCTTTTTTCCCTAACCCCAAGGGTTTCTGCTATTCTAACGCCTTATCAGTGTCGGCGGTAGGATTTTTCACAACGAGGCTCCTTACTGCACCCCTGTGGGCTCACTGCCCTTCCTTTATCATGATTTAATTATACCACCTCCAGCCAGGATTACTAGTAGCAAAATACACAAATTATGGGAGAAAAATTTGTGCAAAAATTTTTCAAAAAATGCTTGACAAAATCCTGGGGGTGTGCTCAGATCATAATGCCTCGCGCGGGGCCCGGTCGCGCGAGGATGGAAGATCACTCCCAACCGCGCTGTTTCGCACGGCGGTCGGCCTGAGCGCGCTTCTCGGCCAGCGTTTTGGTCCGACGGGTGAACAGCCCTTGCCAAGTTGGACCGCGGTGTTCGTTCTTCTTTTTGTGTGCCATTTTCAGTACCTCATTTCTTCTTTGATAATTTAATTATACCAAAAGAATAGGGGTTTGTCAACCCCTAAACCTAAATTTTATTATAATGTAATTTTGTGTGTTCGTATGCTAAATCTAACAAAAACTGGGGCGCTGTTCCTTCGGGGTAATATCTTTTTATCTGATTAGGGCGCGCGATTAATTTTGTAATCAACTTTTTTGTTCTTGCATTAAAAACCAGGATTATCGCTGTAGTGGTAATAATGTGAACTTCAGCGCCGTTGCGGTGTCCTCTATCTACTCGGCACTGTTTTGCGATTTTGCCAAGACCGATAGCCTTAATGATTGCTTCTCGATCGCTTCTGTCTACTGTATAATGTTCTGAGTACCTCATCTTTTTTTCCTCCCTTGATTGATAATTCAATTATAGCGCTAATCTTACCAAAAGTCAAGGGTTTTCACAAATTAAAATTGTAAAATTTTAAAACCGCCCTTATAGGAGAAAGAGGGCGGTTTTAATAAGAGGAGGTATTAGTTAGACAATTCAAAGGAGAGGGCGTAAAGTTGGAGGCAAGAAAACGCGAGGTGAGCGCGCCCGCCCTATCTTTTCAACTGTCTACCTTTTGGCTATTATTGTCGGGTGGGGGGCGCAACTTCCCCACCCCGTTTGATTGCCGAGTGTCGTTCTCGGGGTCTTATATGAGAAACTTATTCATATTTTGCACCGCCTTTCATTAGACTACAAACTCAATAGAAGAAGTATTCTTACTATGCTTATATTGTATCATAAGGGGCTGAGGTTGTCAACCCCTAATTTTAACAATATGCTAAATTCATTTTTTTCCAACCGAGGACAGAAATTTGATTATATTCTCTGCCGATAGCTATTGCTTCTCTTTTGGTATTTACACGGAAGCTATGGTCTATATAATAGATACCATTTTCAAGCCATATTCCACAATCACCATTCATTCTAATAATTGCGCCGTATGCGGCAAGGGCGTTGTCGTATGCTACGCCGTGGTCGGCTACTTGCCAACCTGATTTATAAGTAACGGCTTTTCCGTGGCGAAGTGTAGCACCGCCGTTATTTTCGATTGCCAAAAGGTCACTAAAAGAAAAGTTTGTTTTTGCGATATTCATAATTTTTTACCTCGTCTTTTTATTTTGGGCGGTTTTAAGTGACGCCCAGCACTAATTTTGCTATCAGTACAACCATCTTACATAAGAGGCTATTTCCATCCACGGGTCGACCGTTATTTCGCGGCGCTTGTCACCGTTAACGCGGTATTCCCAAATATCGAGCGTACGCTTGCCGTATGCGTCGATTGTGAGATATACGGCATAATCTCCGCCGTCGTATTCAAATGTGATTTCGCCAAATTCGTTAGGGGCGCTAACGTCAAAGTGCACTACTTCCTCGAGTGCGCGTGACATAACCTTATTAGCCTTTGCATAAGAAATGTTAAATACTGTTCTGTTACCCATTTTTAGGTCCTCCAAAATATAATCTATTTGAGCTTCAGGTGCGCTCCCTCAACTCATGGCTCCATTATAGCATCACGGTTTTGTGAAGTCAAGCCAAAGTTTGACATTGTTTTTTGTGCAGTTTGCACAAACCACCTGGTTTTTAATATTAAAGTATTTCTTTTTTGTTTTTTAATAAACTACCCTTACAGTTTCGGGAGGTGTAAAAAAGCATAAATAAGCCTTAAAACAAAATATAAACATTTTGTGGCAAATTTGCGGCAAAAACCGCCCGCAGGGCTCGGAAGCGGGCGGCGGCCCTGATTTGTGCATATTGCACAACCCGGCGCCCGCAACTTTGTGCACTTGCATAATTGTAAAATAAGGGGGGTTAAAACCCCCCGAAGTAATCCCTAACTTGGCGCTCAAGGTACACGCGCCCTTCTTGGGGCGGGTTTGCCATATAATCTGCGTAGAATTCATTCCACATTCTACGCTCTGAGAGGCGGTTAAGGTGCTCACGAGCGTCGTAGTAGTCATCGCCGTACCACTGGTGGAAGTCTATGTACTGGTAGCTATAGACTTTGTCGTTCCAACGCCAAGCACCTTCTTCGTCCCAGCCATAATCCTGCATAGCGACATAACGCCTTGTACAAAGTCCGTAGCTTGCCTCGGCAATGCGGTATGCCTGCTTAGGTGATACGCCCAGTTCTTTACAGAACTCATATACCGCCTTCTGGTTGACAGTAAGTGTCCATACGCGCTCAAGTTCTTCGTTGCGCTTCTTGAGTGCGCTTGCTACACACTCATTCAAAGTCTTGTAAAGACAAAGAAAACCGTCGTCCTTGTCATAAAAGAAGTTATATGCGCCGACTCTCGGCGCATTGATGTTGCTTAATAACATAATAATTACCTCCAAATCTTGTTTTAAGAAAGGGGGCGGCTTATGCCACCCACCTCTCCAACCAATCTGTTATCTCCATATCCTCTGCCCCAAGGCGAAGTTCGTTACTTGCCTTATTGCGGAGAATGGTGATATTGCCGTTATAGGGCGTGAATACGCACTCCCTGTCGATAAGTGTTGCCAACACCTCTACGGGTGTCCAGAATGATACACCAACGAACAATCCGTCGTTGGCTGTGCTTGTCACCTTGCACCACTTTGCACCGTAGTCCGTTACAATAACGGCGTACTTGCGAGCACTGTCGAACTCTACCAATACTGCCTGAGTAGGGCGTGTCGCGTGGAAAGGGTTTGTTGAAACGATAATTTCCGATACTGTGTTGTACTGCATATTGAGTACCTCCAAAATTTATTTTTGAGCTTAATAAGCTCAAAATGGTAGGTGAAAGAAAACCTACCGCCTACCATTTTCAGCCTATTAAGGTATGCACGGGTGTGTGGGGTAGCACTCGGCTACTAATCTTATTGCTACAAACTTGCCGCTTATCCTGTCACTAAGTCATAAGAACCCACACTATTTAATTGTCAAGGTGCGGTGCAAGGAACTGTGCCGTGTCCCTTGCTGGGCACAGCCCTATTGTACCATCACCAGCCCAGGTTTCAACTATACAGAATGCCCAAGTATTTTGACCGCCCTTTGTGCAGATTGCACAAAAGCCGGGGTCTGCTTTAATTTATTACTCTTATTATATTAACATCCTTACAACATTCATTCGAGAAATTTTGCGAAAATTTTTCGATTTTTGTTGAAAAAGAACGAATGTTCGGCGGTTTTGTTTACAAATTGTTCACAATTTTCGTTTTGGGAAGTGACAAAAAATGTAAACAAATTATGAATAAAATGTAAATTTTTTGTGAACAAATTGAGGCAAAAATGCCGCGCAACAGGCTCGGAGGCGCGCGGAAGTAAAGCGCGATAGTGCCTACCGCGTATTTTTTCTTTTGTTCAATAAAATAAAAAAGAAAGGAGGGGGATTAACCCCTCCACTGGCACCTCCAGTAGTGAGGGCACGTCGTGCCCACGCAGTAACCTGAGCAGTCACAAGGTGCGTTGCTTGCGTAATCCGCCTCGAGCTCCGCGTACTCGTCAACGGGTTCGGAGTGAGCCTGAGCATAGGCGTCGAGCTCGTCGTCTGTCATTGCGAGCAGTTCGAGAGACTCCAAGATTTCATTAAATTCCTTGTCTGACAGTTCGTTGAAGTTAAGCATATTTTTTGCCTCCATTTATATAATACTTGTTTTGAAAAA
>Ga0310786_10007150_pt1 | contig 14627 bp, 14 predicted proteins | sample AusTroGonzalo_MG_FD_203881 | JGI IMG/M metagenome (GOLD analysis project Ga0310786, IMG submission 203881) | Bovine rumen microbial communities from tropical cattle in Woodstock, Queensland, Australia - Gonzalo_03 (v2) (version 2) | ecosystem: Host-associated > Mammals > Digestive system >... | reverse complement strand
TACAAGGAAGGTGAGCTTGTCGGCCGCTACCAGTACCGTTACGAAAAGATTGGCTTCCGTATTGGCGAAAAACTCTATGTGGGCAAGGGTGAATTTGTTTTGCCGATTCATATTGCGATTGAATCCGAAGTGAACGATTGGTTCAAGTCCAAGACCACGATTTCTTCGTCCTCTGTCGCAAGCTCGTCGAGCAGTGCCGAAGAAAATTCCAAGATCATCAACCATCCGACTCGTGGAACGGTTACGGTGATTGATTCCGGTTCGTTCCGTTATCGTGGCAAGGTGGTGTCGATGTCTCCGTATGCCATCCACACGACCGAAGTGACTCAGGAATTCTTCAGCAAGATCATGAGCTATGTTGATTCTGCAAAGCGCATCCCGGATAGGTCTGCGTTCAAGGGCGCCAATAAGCCTGTGCAGAACATTACCTGGGATAAGGCGCAGTACGCTTGCAAGGTGCTTGGTGGCGATTTGCCGACCGAAGCCCAGTGGGAATATGCGGGTCGAGCCGGCCGCAACGAAGGTGTCCTCTGGAAATTGGATGATGAATCCAGTGTGGGACGCTACGCCGTCTTTGCTGCCAATTCCTTGAAGAAAGGAAAGAGCAACTCGGCAGAATACGGTCCACACGATGTTGCTACCAAGAATCCGAACGCTTGGGGACTTTACGATATGTCCGGCAACGTGGCGGAATGGATTCGCGACAATTACTTTGCCATCACGTTCTCGATCGAAAAGTCTAACCCGCAGGGATCTTTCTGGGGCACTAGCAAGGTATTGAAGGGCGGTTCTTGGAAGGACAAAGTGAAAAAGCTGAATATGACAGTCCGAGACGATGAAGATCCCCGTTATTGGTCTGACTGGATCGGTTTCCGCTGCGTGTTCCCGCTTGAACGAATTATTCAGGATAAAAAGAAATGAAAAATAATTCCAGCAAGGAAATGAGAATTTTTAAGAAGCTGACGGCACTCCCGTACTTGCTTGTGTTTCTTGCGTTGTTGATGCCTTTGGCGAACGTCTCTTGCTCTGCCAAGAATGACAGCAAGCCGATTGCACAAACGACGTTCTACCAAATTGCGTCGGGCGTGGACCTGGAAGAATCTCTGGTGGAACCCGCTCGTGGACAGATGCATCGTATGGTCAAGGAAAATCCAAAAACGCTGGACCATTTCAAGTCGCAGATTCCGAACTTCCCGAAGATGGAACCCGTTCATCATTTGTACGGGATTCTTGTCGCGATATTCCTTGCGGCTCTTTTCTCGTGGTTCGTGCCTCTCGCATCGACGGTGATGGGGCTTTTGTCAATGATTTCGTTGTGGTCGCTTTTGATGAAGCTCACGCATATTAGTGATTCGCTGGGAATTCCGTTGTTGAAGATTGAGGCGGGTGTTGGACTTTACTGCGCAAGCTTCCTCATCTTGATCGGAACGGCGATGAACATCGCTACTTTGGTACGCCCGGCGGTGCTTGCCCGTCGCGAACGGAAAAAAGCAAAAAAGGCTAAGTCTTGATAACAAAGAAGGTCGCGAGTTCTCGCGACCTTTTCTATAACATTAAGCAGTAAGACTTTCTTATAGCAGTCCTGCCAACTGTCTACAGCCTACTGCGCCACCGGCGCCATTACACATTGAACAGGAAGTACATGATGTCGCCATCCTGTACGAGGTATTCCTTACCTTCGGTACGGACAAGCCCTGCTTCCTTGGCGGCGTTCCAGCTGCCGTGCTTGAGGAAGTCGGCATAGCTCAAGGTTTCGGCGCGGATGAAGCCGCGTTCGAAGTCCGTGTGGATGACGCCTGCGCACTGCGGGGCCTTGAAGCCTGCGTGGAACGTCCAGGCGCGGCATTCCTTTTCGCCAGCGGTGAAGAACGTGCGCAGCCCGAGGATTTCGTAACCCTTGCGGACAACGGAATCGAGTCCGGATTCCTTCATTCCGAGTTCCTTGAGGAATTCAATCTTGTCAGCCGGTTCCATGGCAGAAAGTTCTTCTTCGATCTTGCCGCTGATGACGATGACGTCGTGACCGTGCTTGGAGGCGTATTCCTTGAGCTGGTCCACATAAGCGTTACCGGTGAGGATGTCGTCTTCCTTCACGTTGGCGCAGTAGAAGAGCGGCTTTGCGGTGAGGAGTCCGAGATCCTTGACGATGCCTTCCATTTCTTCGCTGTCGTGCATCACGGTACGGGCGGCGCGGCCTTCTTCCATCGTCGTCTTCAAAAGTTCGCAAGCGGCGAGGCGAGCCTTGGCTTCGGCGTTGCCGGTACGTGCAGACTTTGCTTCGGTGGCGAGGCGCTTTTCGACAGAGTCCAAGTCCTTGAGGATAAGTTCTGTTTCAATCACTTCGACGTCGCGGATCGGGTCCACGGAACCGTTCACGTGGATGATGTTTTCGTCGTCAAAGCAGCGCACCACTTCCATGATGGCTTCGCATTCGCGGATGTGGGTGAGGAACTGGTTGCCGAGACCTTCGCCCTTGGAAGCGCCCTTTACAAGACCTGCAATGTCCACGAATTCTGTAACGGCCGGGACGATGGATTTCGGATTGTAGACCTTGACGAGTTCGTCGAGGCGGGCATCCGGGACGCTGACCATACCGACGTTCGGGTCGATGGTGCAGAACGGATAGTTGGCGGATTCTGCGCCTGCGTTGGTGATTGCGTTAAAGATGGTGCTCTTGCCTACGTTCGGGAGGCCTACGATGCCGCATTTAAAACCCATGATAATCTCCGATTTGTGGCGGAATTTGCCGCCGACTAATTTTGTGGCGCGTTCCATCGCTTTTTTCTATAGCGATGGACTCACCTGATTTTTGCGATGTAAAGGTAGAAAATTGCCCTTGTGCTAGACCGCTTGAAAATCTAAATTTACGCCCGTTTTCAAGGTCTTGTATGGCGACGAATGCGTTAAAGACGAATATGGATATGTTGAACGGGCCTCTCGGAAGAAAAATCCTGAGGTTCGCCATCCCGTTGGCGGCGACCAGCATTTTGCAACAGCTGTTCAATGCCGCAGACATTGCCGTGGTGGGCCAGTTCGCAGGCGACAAGGCTCTTGCTGCCGTCGGTGCAAATACGTTCGTCATCAACCTGCTCATCAATCTGTTCGTGGGCATTTCCGTCGGCGTGAACGTGGTGGTCGCCAACTCCATCGGCGCTCACAGCTACCGTTCGGTGACCCGCAGCGTCCATACGTCGGTGATGGTGTCGTTCTTTAGCGGGATTTTCCTTTCGTTTGTCGGAATCTTTTTTGCAAGGCCGATCCTTTCGGCGGTTTCGACGCCTTCGGACATTTTGGATATGGCGGTGCGCTACCTGCAAATCTACTTTGCCGGGATGCCGTTTGTGATGCTGTTCAACTTCATTGCGGCAATATTGCGCGGCAAGGGCGATACAAAGCGTCCGCTTTACGTGCTGATGGTCGCTGGTGCCGTGAATGTTATCTTGAACTTGATTCTTGTGGCGGGCTTTGGGCTTGGCGTGTCGGGGGTTGCGATTGCGACCGTCTTTGCCAATGTCATTAGCGGACTTACTTTATTCTACTTCTTGCTTCATGAAGTTGGACCGTTCAAGCTCGAATTCTGGAAGCTCCGTGTGACGCCGCTCTTTTTGAGCCGCATCATGCGTGTGGGCTTGCCTTCGGGGCTTCGCGGTGTCGTGTTCTCGTTCAGCAATGTGTGCTTGCAGTCGGCCATCAACAGCCTGGGTTCTTCGACGGTGGCCGCATCGGCGGCAGCCCTCAATTACGAATTTATCGTCTATTACTGGCTCAATTCGTTCTCGCAGGCTTGTGTGACGTTTGTCGGGCAGAATTACGGTGCCAAAAATATGCCCCGTTGCCGCAGTGCGGTTCGCTGGACGCTCTTGCTGGGTTGCGTTTCTACGATTGTGCTGAGCGCGCTCTGCTGCATTTTTGCAACTCCTCTGCTGTCCGTGTTTACCTCCGATCCCGAAATCATTGAAATCGGTTCTATCCGCATGTACGTGGTGGTCGGGCTCCTGTTTATCAACGTCTTTTTGGACGTGTTCTCGAGCGCCCTTTCTGGAATGGGGCGGTCTCTTGCGCCGGCGCTCACCTGCGTCGCGGGCGTTTGCGGACTACGCATCCTCTGGGTGATTTTCGTGTTCCCGCAGTACCGTTCCTTTGCCTCTCTGATGGTCGTTTACCCGGTCAGCTGGGTTGTGACGATAGCCGTCATCATGGGCATTTACTTCTATCGCGTAAAGCACACGACGTTCTAAAAACAGTTCTTTTGACAAGAATTAGAGCCTTGAATCGGCAAAAATGACGCTTTTTTGCGGTTTTTGGTTTGTAAATGTTTATTAGCTGATTAGCCCGTTTGGGCGGTATTGTCAATTATTTGACATTTTGTCAACGAACGGATTTTGCCTTTTTAAGCGAAAAAAGGCAAATAAAGATAATTTAAGCATGTCCAAATAACACTGCCGATTTGGGATTGGATTCACAAGGTACCAATTACAGTTGGAGAATTGGTTGCTTCTGTATCGGGTGGAGACTCGGATCACGTTTCTTCATGATTATTAACACAGTGATCGAGGCCGAACAGAGTTTCCAATCCCAAACGGCCTTATTTTATAGAATTTGAAGCTAGCCCTTGGGGCTAGCGTTTTTCTTATAGCAAGTCGTCGAGGTTGATCCCGTACATCTTGGCGTTGTCGATCCAAAGATCCGTGCCATTGTACATGAAGATCGTGAAGCGTGTAATCTTGTTGCGGGTCACGTCCCAGCCATGGTAGCTCTTTGTGTCCGGGCTGGTAAAGTCAGAGGGCTTGATGGAAACGCGCGTCCATTCTTCGTTGACCGCAGACTTGTACGTGGTCTTGTAGTTCGTGTCGGATTCGACAACGGTTTCAAGGACAACTTCGAAGTCGCCCGAACCCTTGACCCAGACTTCCACAGAATCGAGCCTGCTCAAGTCGTGCTTGTGGTTTGCGATGCGTGTGCCAAGAACAACGTAACGTCCCAACTTGTTGGCCTGGTACTGCACGTGCAAAACGTTCTTGCCAAAGATGGAACTGTCGGCTTCTTCAATACCGCTTGTTAGGTCTTTTTGCAGGGCTTCGCTAATGGTGGCGCTGTCGTGCGGCTGGATGTACCAAACGTAGTGCAGCGGGGAGGGGAGGGCGTTGTACTGCGAACCTTCTTCAAAGTCAAAGATGGTAACGCTGTTGAGGGCGCTTACGAGCGAGTCGCTGAGACCTTCCCAGACATCGACGTCTTCGAGCTTTTCGGCCTTCTTGTCGCCCCACATGAGCATCCACGGTCTGACCGTATCGGCGGCGCTTTCGACGCGGATGTTGAGTGTTGCGCTGTTGATGGATGTATCCCAGCCGTCAATTTCAAACGGAATGAGGTTGCCCTTGCCGTCGTAGAGGCGGATGTCGCTTCCGTCTTCTTCGGCCTTGCTGAAGTCAAAGTTTTCTTCGGTCAGACGCAGTACGAGAACGGTCGGGAAGCTGAGCGGACGCATCCAGTCCGAAATCAGTTCGGATGGCATGAAGCGGATGGCGTTTTCGGGAACGACCTTGTTCGGATTTTCGATCAGACCGACGTCGAGCGTGTCGTTTGCAAGGACGTCAACGGAGGTCTGCCCGATGGAGGCGTGTTCCGTGGATTCCCAAGCGCTGACCGTCAGGTTACCGCTAGGAATGCTTTCGAGGTTGAACTGGCCGAGCGAATCCGTCTTGACGATGGTGCTGGTGCCCTGCACGGCGACCCAGGCGTATTCTGCGGAATCCGGCAAGTCGACGAGCCCCTTGACCGAGCCCTTGGCGTCAAGCGAAATACTGTCGATCGTGTATTCGTGATTCAGGTTGTTGAGCGTGTACTGCAGGACGATGGCAGAATCGCCCTTGCTGAAGTTGATGGTGTAGGAACCATCCTTGTGGCCGTCGATGTGGACCCAACCATTGGTGTCCGTAGAACCTTCGTAGGTGTAGCTGACAAGGCTTGTTTCGGCCGTATCGGCGACGTACCAGGAGGGCAGCACCTGATAGTGGACCTTGGCAGCGGGGGTTCCACTGTCAAAAAGGCGGATGGCAATAGCGTTTTCTATTTCCGTCGTGTTCCCTGCAGATTCATTACCGACACCACACGATGCGATAAGTCCAAGGGGCAAAAAACAAAGGAGCTTGTAACAAAACTTCATTTACTTATCCTTCTTCTTTTTATTGAGTGCGACGGGGAATAGGGCTAAATTCAACTGCATCACTCGATCGGGAACAATACATTTGTCGACGCGGATCTGGATCTCCTTGCGGAATTCCTTGAGCATCTTCTTGAGGTCTTCGAATCCTTTGGAATCGACCGCCATGGTGATCGTCGAAATGTCGCGGTTCTCTGGCGGTATTTCACTGAGCGAGCGGATGCCAAACTGCATGACCTTCGAATGGAAACTGCGGATGGCTTCGGCCTTCTCGGCGCCTTGGACCGTGATGTGCGGGTCGGCGAGGCGAACCTTGCTGTTGTTGTTTATCGGCTGGATAAAACCGAGTGATTTTAAAATTTCGATGCTTTCTTGCGCCTGTTCTTCGGTAATGGGAGGAATGACGCTGTTCGCGATTTCTGAAATATCGACGTTGCCGTGCTTGACTTCGATGAGAGCTCTCACGACGATGGTCCACCAGGCGCTCAGGTATTTGAGTTCGTTGTCCTTGAGCAGGTGGCGCTTGACATCGCGGAGAAGGTCTGCTTTTTGCATGACTTCCGCTTTAGTCTTTTCGGATTTTGTGCGGGAGGCGACGATCAAAAGATCGAAGTAGGCGGCTTCGCGTCCGTCGAGCCCAAGCATCTTTTTGGCGGCTGGGACGGCGCGAACAGGGAGGTTTCGCTTTTTTTGTACAATATAGTATGCGTGGCTTGAATCTAATCCAAGCGTTTTGCCGAGCGTACTAAAGGAATACATGGAGTTGTGTTTTTTATGCTCCAAGTAATAATCCTTGATTATATCCCGGTAGTCATCGTAGTCAAAGATTTCTGCCATAACCAAACCTTCCTCGTGATAAAATATACTTTAATATTTTAGGGAAAGAGAAAGATGAGAAAATAGTAAGTGGCTATTTTGGCAGTGAAATCTAGAATCAGGGCATAAGATTTTTCTAGAATTGTAAAGGAATCTTTGTGGAATGGATATGGCACAAAAAAATAAACCTGAACGGATTGGACGACTCGTCTGCATTTTGCTGATGTGCGTTGTTGCATTCGCTGGTTTCAGGTATTACAAAAAAACAGTCGAAGAACGCTTGCAGATCAATCAGATGATATCCGTGACGAATGAGTGTCTCCGTGTGGGTGACTGGAAATGTGCCGAAAAAAATGTTCGTGAGCTTTTGAAGTCGGCTCCGAACGATACGAATTTGCAGATGCATTTGGCCGGCATTCTTTTTGAACAGGAACGTTATAAGGAATGCATCAGTTACATTGAAACGTTGAATTTTAAACACAGCGATTTAGATTACCTTGTCGAAAAGTCGAATCTCTTGGAACAGGAAATGGCGCAACTGGGCGTTGAAAAGTCTATGCATTTCCGTCTGGAATTTGATGGTGGTCCGTCCAAGAAAGATGTGATGGAAGCGCTTGCCGTTTTGGAAGTGGCGTATGATTCGATTAGTAATTTGTTCGATTTTATGCCCGAAAATAAAATGAGCTTGGTGCTGTACCAAGATGCGGAATTTCAAGGGACTGGACCTCGTCCAGATTGGGTGGGTGCCGTGTTCGATGGAAAGCTACGTGTGCCTGTGAACATGATGGAGTATCGTGAAGTCTACCGCCCTGTACTGTTCCATGAACTGACTCATGCGTTTGTCCGTGCGATGACTCACGCAAATGTACCGTGTTGGATGAATGAAGGGATCGCCCAGGTGATTGATGCGTCGCATAATAACGAAGATCGACCGACGGGGGCGCCGCCGAGCGTTGAAGCGTTGGAAAATTCTTTTGTGAAAGAGTCGAATACGGAAAAGGCGAAAAAGCTTTATTGGTATTCACGGAAAATGGTCGAAGAACTTTTGCAACGTGATGGCGGTGGTGCTGCTGCCTTCCGCAAGTTTGCAAAGTGCCTGCAGGATTTGCAGAGCCTGGGAATGGATGGTACTTTGCAGAAACATTATGGAACGACGGCTCAAAATTTGCTGAAATCGGTTAGGTGAATTTCGCTATGGATAATGCAATGAAAAATGTTGTGATTTTGGCGACTGGCGGGACTATTGCTGGTGCTGGCGAACAAGGCAAGGATATTGGCTACAAGTCGGGGGCCATCGAGGCCAAGACGCTGGTCGATGCCGTCCCTGGGTTGAAAGATTTGGCGAACATCCGCGTGGAACAGTTTTGCAATATCAATTCCGATGACGTCACCTCGGAAATCTGGATTTTGCTTGCGTTGCGGATAAAAGAACTTTTAGCGCAAGATGATGTTGATGGGATCGTGGTGATGCACGGAACCGATACGATGGAAGAAACGGCTTTCTTCTTGAGCTTGGTTTTAAATGCCTCTGAGACTGCCGCGAAACCTGTGATTTTGACGGGCTCCATGCGCCCTGCTACGGCTGCGGAACCTGACGGCCCTGCAAACCTCCTCTTTGCCGTCCAAACCGCCGTGTCCCCTTATGCTGTCGTCCCGGACTCTATGTCATCCCATACTGTCATCCCGGACTCTATGTCACCCCGGATTTATTCCGGGACGGGATCCACGGCCGTTTACATCGCCTTCGCCGGCAAGCTGATGGACGCCCGTTCCGTACAAAAAGTTCACGCGAACGATCTAGATGCGTTTGCGTCCCCCCAGCCTGTCATCCCGGATTCCATGTCATCCCGGCCTTGTGCCGGGACGGGATCGCCTTCTTCTATGTCACCCCGGACATGTTCCGGGGTCGCCTTCTCGTATTCTGAAGCGGGGTCGCCTTTCGCGTCGCCTTCCCATCCAGCATTCGACATCTCGAACCTGCGCGAATTGCCACGCGTCCCCGTACTTTACTTTAATGCCGACGCCGATGCCGAACTTGTGCGCTTTGCTGCAGAACGTTCGGCCGGACTTGTCATCGCAGGTGCAGGGGCGGGCGAATTCTCCAAATCATGGGCGAAGGTGATCGCTGATGTTGTTGCGGAAAAGAACATCCCCGTAGTCATTTCGACTCGAATCAACCGCGGTCGCATTGTCCCGGAACAACTTCTTGTACCGGGAACGATAGCCGCATACGGGCTCCCACCCGCCAAGGCAGCCGTACTCTTGCGCCTCGCATTAACCATCACGAACAACCCCGCAGAAATTCAGGAATTTTTTCTAGAGTAATAAAAAATGAAATTTTTAATCCAGCGAGTCACTAAGGCTCAAGTCGATATCGAAGGTCAAACCGTCGGAAAAATTGATAACAAGGGATTCCTTGTTTTGATTGGTGTGGGCGAGGGCGATACCCGCGAAATTGCGGACCGCTTCATCAAGAAAATGCTTGCGCTCCGCATCTTTGCCGACGAAAACGGAAAGACGAACCTCTCCATCAAGGATGTGGGCGGCTCGCTGTTGCTCGTTTCGCAGTTTACGCTTTATGCGAACTGCAACAAGGGCAACCGCCCGACGTTCAACGGCGCTGGCAATCCGACGCTAGCCAATGAGCTTTACGAGTACATCATCGAACAGTGCAAAAAGGAAGTCGCCATCGTCGAAACCGGAAAATTCGGTGCCGATATGCAAGTGAGTCTCGTCAACGACGGCCCGTTTACTATAATGCTAGAGTGAACCCTTTTACGTCATCCTCAAACTGTCATCCTGGAGCGTAGCGACGGAAACCATTATTTCTCGTATTTCATTCGCGGAGTTTTATATGAAAAAAAAACGTTCATCGTTCATCGCTTTGTTGTTTGCATCAACGCTTTTCATTGCTTGTGCGGGTTCTCGTGATGCTGCTCCGGAAGCCAATGACGGTATGGCTGATGCCCCGTGTACGGAATGCGGAACGCAGGGCGAAATTGAACTGAAAATCACCGACGAAAAGTTTTACCGCGAATGGAACCCGGAGGCGTTTGCCCGCATCGATTCGAACGCTGTCGTCGGTGTGTTCCCGACGCTCAAGGTGACGGCGACACGTCCGGAAGTCTGCAAAATGTGCCACAGCTTTAGTGCGGACGCTCTTGATTTTGACCTGGCCCGCGTCGAAGATTCGGTCTTTGCGAAAGCCTTCCCAAAGATGACTCGTGAACTGATGCTTCCGGGAATGCGTGTCCCCGATGCGGATTCCGCATATATCGATTCCTTGTCCATCAAACTTCTGGCCGAAAAATTTGTGGAAGGCAAACGCTTGGATGACGTGACTCCGTGGGAAGAACGCGATGGCGTCGAACAGACGTTGACGCGTCAGCTCCCGTTTAAATTGAAAGATATGCTGAACGGTATTGCAAGCCGCTATGGACTGCGCTACTTGACGATCCCGTTAGTCATGAATGTGGCGATGGATCCCGACTTGGGTAAGAAGGGGGGCTTTGATTGGCTGATTGTGTGGAGTATGTGGGATGCGCGCTATGGCGAACTATTGTGCCTCACGTATTCTAAATTCACCGCCGCGACAACGACCCGCGTGGCTCCCGAAAAGGAATGGGCGACTCCGTTTGCCTCCCGCCTGTGGAAAATGTTCAATACCGATGTCGCGCATTTCGAAAACCACTGAGCCGGAATAGAGTTTCAACATTAAACTTCCCGCTACCCACTTCCTACTTCCTACAGTCTACTTCCCACTAATTACTATAATTGCAACTATGAACACTCCTTTCTACGTTTTTATGAAGCTTTTGCCGAAGAATGCCGCAAGTCGCATTTTCGGTGCCTTTACGCGTTTGCGCATCCCGTTCCTGAGCAAAATCGCTCGCAACGCCTTTGCTAGCTATTACAAGCTCGATATGTCCGAAGCGGAATACCCGCTTAGCCATTACAAGAACATCGGTGAACTTTTTATCCGCAAGCTCAAGCCGGGTATGCGTCCTGTTGCAGATGCCGAAGTCGTAAGCCCGGTCGATGGAGTGCTTTCGCAGACGGGAACGTTCGATGGCGACGAACAAAGCTTGATCCAGGCGAAGGGCAAAACATATTCGCTCAAGGATCTTTTGCGTAGCGAAGAACTGGCGGAACGTTTCAAGGGCGGTGCCTTTGCGACGATTTACCTGGCTCCGTTCAACTACCACCGCATCCATAGTCCCGTCAAGGGCGACCTCGTGCTTTCGAGCTACTGCCCGGGCACGCTCTGGCCGGTAAACGTCGGCAGCGTCGAACGTGTCGAAGGCCTCTTCTGCATCAACGAACGTCTCACGAGCCAGATCCGCCTGGCGGACGGTTCCGAAATTCTCGTGGTCAAGGTGGGCGCTACAAACGTTGGTCGAATCGGCGTTGTGTATAATGAAAATCTCCTGACGAACGCCGGCAAGCTCCCGCGCGACAAAAAGCGCTTGGACTGGATTCCGAATCAGCAGTACTCGTTCGAAAAGGGTGGCGAACTCGGACGTTTTGAAATGGGCAGCACCGTGATTCTCGTGGTCGACAAAAAGATCCGCGAACGTCATCCGGATTTGTTCAAGTCGCGTCTTGGACAGTCCGTGAAAGTGGGCGAGGCCCTTTAGTATTCCGGTCGGTCGCGATGGTTTCTGTAAAACGGTACATTCACGACGAACCTTTGCTATTCAAGGCGGCAAAATCTTTTGTCGCCTTGCTCTTTAAATGCGCCGATCCGATTGTCTATGTGGCATGTAGAATGCCGAACATGAACGAGCGGATTGCGTGGACTTTGCTGGGGAGTGCGCTTTTTCAGGATCGTGCCTATCCGGATATTTTGCGCCTGCTCATGAACCTTTATGAACGGTTCCCGGGCGATAAGCTTTGGACGCTCCCGGTGCCGAAGGCGGGCGAAATTGAAGAAATCGTCGATCGCACGTTCAATAGCCGTAACTGGTCCGTGTTCGAACACGTTGCCGGGATTTTCTGGAGCGTCGGGCTGTTTGCTCGCCGTCATCCTGATTTAGAAGCCTGGGTGCGTGAACGTACGCCTGAAGAGCTGTGGAATGACCTGGGCGACGTTTATTTTATGGGCCGCTCGAATCCGCGCCCTAAAGCCTGTGCCGCGATTTACCGTTTGGTGGCACCCGCTCCGCTTGGACTTGGCCTGGAGTGCCGCAACGGAAAAATGCCGTCTTTGCCGCTCACGATGGGCGCTCGCCGGTTCTTGGCGATTCTTGGTCCTGCCAAGGAATGCAGTTTTTCGGAACTTGAACCGTCACAAAAGCAAAAGCTTGCGAATGAATTCTTTACGGCGCTGTCTCCCGAAAATCCGTATTTTGCGGCGCACTCGCTACAGTTCTTTCTTGAAAACGGAACGAAGGGCTTTATTTGCCGGGAGCTGACGGCGAATTGCTCCAAGTGCCCCCTTTATGAGTATTGCAATTACGCCGAAGTCCATAAATAAAAACGGATGTATGCTAAATTTATGAGTATGAATCGCTTTGTATCGTCGGTGTTGCCTAGGTTCGTTTGTGCGGGAGTCTGTGCGGCTTCGCTTATCTTGAGCGCTTGCGAAAAGAAGGTCGAAGAATTTGTCGATTACTCGCTGATGTGCTACAACGATGTGTGGCCGATGGACGATATCCATATAAACGATGGTGCGGACTACGACATCAAGGCGCTTGAAAAGAAAATTGATTTGCGCTACCCGATGATGATCGGCGATACGCTGGACGTGACGATTCTGGAATTCAAGAGCGACGTCTATGCGCTTGACTATTATATGAACAGCGGCCGTTTTCAGGGAATCGTGCCTATTTTGCGAGGCTCGTTCTTGGAACAAAGTATTCGTTCCGGTGCCCGCATATTTATCTTTAAGCACGACAGCTTCCGTCGTTACGAACGTAGTGACCTCGAAAGCTACGTTCGCCGTTACCCGAATGCGCGTCATGGCGGGTTCCCGCAGGAATTCTTGAGCCTTCCGTTCGAACACCGCGAACCGGGCCATACGTCTATCCAGACCAAGTACTTTATTGGCGTAAAGGCTTATTTCCCGGTGCTGGCCCAAAGCTATCGCGATTCTGACCTGCAGTGGAATGTCGCCCGCAGTTGGGATCTGGTTGAAGAAAATGACTTTGTCGCGTGGGGGCGTCAGCTGAACATTGTGCAGCCGAAGGGCGTTTACCGCGAGGCTTCGACGCTTTACTTTAATGCGGGCGAGGGCGTGAACGGCATGGCGACAAGGTTGCCGGGCGGTCGAGTCGTGGCGGTGTGGGGCTTCCTTGACTGGAGCGATCTGGAACGCAAGTTCTTTACCGCCAGTGACCGCGTCTACGGCGCAAGGTATTGATTTTTAATTACTATATTCAAATTATGGCTATTGAAAAACTTGCAGAAACTCTTTTGGAAAAGCTCCGCTTTATCACGAAGGCGGAAACTGTAATCGGTAACCCTATCCAGGCAGGCGAATCGACCGTGGTGCCTGTAAGCCGCGTGTCCGTGGGCTTTGGCTTTGGTGGCCACCAGAACAAGGGTGACACGTCTGCCTCTGGCGGTGGTGCTTCCGTAGAACCGGTGGCGTTCCTCGTCATCAAGGGCGATGATGTCCGCGTGATGCCGATCAGCAAGGACAGTTCCCTGGTCTCGAAGGTGATGGATATCATTCCCGACATTACGAACAAGTTTGCAAAAAAGACCGAGGATAACTAAGGTTTTATAGCCGCGCTTTTTAAGCGCTTTTAGTACGTTGTTATGCCCGCCCCCGGCGGGCTTTTCTTTTATTCTGTCATACCTGCTGGAGCCTGCCCCGGCCTAGTTCCGGGGTGCGGGCGTTTCCTTTTTGCTGTTTTCGAGAGAAATTCTAAAAATCGGTCGAAAACAGAATTTTATTGGTCTATTTTCCTGAATCGGAATATTTAAAATGTTATTAAAATTTTTGAGAACATTTTTGGTGGATGAAATATGTGATGCTTTGCAAAAATATGTTAAAAAATGCGTTTTTCTATTGACATTTGCGATTTTAATGAGTATCTTTATTTGCGTAAAAGAAGAGAATGGATGCCTTTGGGTGTGTTTGGATTAGGAAATTTGAGAACGTCTGAGGGTCTCGATTCATTCTCTAAGTTTCGCCAGGTGAATTGGTGCATCTCGCGAAACGCCCGGCACGGGGTTATACGTGCCACGATATCCTCCTCCAAGGCGCCGTAATGGCGTACTCCTAACACAAAATAATAGGACCTCCTCACGAATAATGAGGAGGTTCTTCTTTTATTGATTCTCTGGATCCCGTCGCGTTGCTCCAGGATGACGATTGTAAACGAAAAAGCCCCGGCACTAGGCCGAGGCTTTCTCAAATGCATTAGGTCCTTCGACTTCGCAACTTGCGTTGCTCCGCTCAGGATGACACGTCTTAGCCGAGAACTTTCTTTTCGAAGTCGCCGAGGCAGTCAACGAGAGCCTGCACGCCTTCGACCGGCATGGCGTTGTAGATGGAAGCGCGGAAGCCGCCGACAGAACGGTGACCCTTGAGCTGCTGGAGGCCACGAGCCTTAGCGAATTCAAGGAATTCCTTGGCGAGATCGTCAGCCTTGTCAGCTGCAACGACGTCCTTGTTGAACACGAACGGAACGTTCATGAT
>Ga0310786_10007148_pt1 | contig 14628 bp, 10 predicted proteins | sample AusTroGonzalo_MG_FD_203881 | JGI IMG/M metagenome (GOLD analysis project Ga0310786, IMG submission 203881) | Bovine rumen microbial communities from tropical cattle in Woodstock, Queensland, Australia - Gonzalo_03 (v2) (version 2) | ecosystem: Host-associated > Mammals > Digestive system >... | reverse complement strand
CCTGTTATGAGGGTGGCGTTCGTGCTTTCGAGTTTACCAATCGTGGCGACTTTGCACAGGAAATTTTCGGAGAACTGGTAAAGTGGGCTGACAAGGAATGTCCTGAGTTGGCTTTGGGTATTGGTTCTATCGTTGATGCTCCTACTGCAGCTATGTATATTCAGCTGGGTGCCTGCTTCGTTGTAGGACCGTTATTGAATCCTGATATCGCTCCTGTCTGCAACCGTCGTCTTGTTCCTTACTGCCCAGGCTGTATGACAGTTTCTGAGATCGGTAAGGCTCAGGAGTTGGGTTGTGACCTGACAAAGGTGTTCCCTGGCGACGTTGTTGGTCCAAACATGGTGAAGGGCTTGAAGGCTCCTATGCCTTGGTCTAAGATCATGGTCACTGGCGGTGTTGCTCCTGAGGAGGAGAACCTGAAGAGCTGGTTCAAGGCTGGTGTCTTCTGCGTGGGTATGGGCTCTAAGCTGTTCCCAAGTGATAAGGTGAAGGCTGGCGACTGGCAGTATGTCACCGACAAGTGCAAGGAGGCACTCGGTTATGTGGCTAAGGCTCGCGCTTAATACGCTATTAGCACTACTTATTTTCTCAGCTTGTTCATCGCCAGATAGGCAGGCGATGGACAGGCTGAATACTTTATCTTATGCCTATCACTATCGCGATATTGACTCTGTTGATTATTATGCCTCTGCAGCTAAGGGAACTGCTGAAGGCTTGAACAATCTGGCTTTCGTCAAGATGGTCAGAATGGACTACAAGGCTGCTGAGGACTATCTGAACGAGATTCCGGAGATGACTGACAACCAGTTGGAACTCTTGGTATGTTATGTCCAGCAGATGCGTTTGTGCCAGCGTCGTTCTCGCAATAAGGATTTTCACGATTTCCGCGAACGTGCCATCACCTGTATGAAGCGTATTGATGAAGAGCGTGATAAGCTTGACGAACGTCAGCAGCGTCGATTAAACTATGCTGAGACAGAATTTGCCATCGTCAACTCTACCTATTATTATTATGTTGGTTTGGAACGTCAGTCAGTTGAGGCACTCGAACAGCTTAATCTTCACGAATTGCGTCGCGATACGGCACAGTATCTGAACTACCTGTATAATGTCGGCGCTGGTGGTATTCTTACTGAGGGTACGCCTTCGCAGATACATGCTGAAGAGATAGATTATCTGCATCGTTGCCTGTCAATTGCCCAGCGTTTCAATTATGTATATTTTGAGGCACAGGCAAAGGAGGCTTTGGCTGAGCATGAGGACAATATCCAGTTGGCAGAAGAAGCATTGCAGTTATTTAAGGACTATGGTGATGTCTACCAGATAGCAGGTGCTTATCGTACGTTGGCCTCCTGCTATCATTCATTAAACGACAATGAACAGGCATTGGTCTATCTGTCGAAGGCTTTGGAGGACCAGCGCATCAATCAGGCACCCGATTTGGTGGCCAGTATTCGCGAACAGTTGTCTGTAGCGTATGCTGCTGTCAACAACAAACAACAAAGTGACTACAATCGTAATATCTATATCGATCTGCAGGAACAAACGCGTCAGGACCGTGAGTTAGAGGCACGTGCTGAGACGTTAGACAAGTCGGCACGCCAGCTTAATTGGATGATATTGGCTGTATTGGTAGCTATCATTCTGTTGCTGTTCCTGTTGTGGCTGTTCAATCATCTGAACCAACGCCAGCAGGAAGATCATGCTTTAGACGATCTTTTGGAACAAAAGAACGAGGAAGTGGCGGAAGCTCGCTTGCGCGTCAGCAACAACGAACGCCGTCATTTGGAACAGCGTGCTAAGGTTTCGCTCATCATGAGTATTACACCTCTCATTGACCGCATTCTTTATACCGTTGACCATTATTCCAAGGATGACAGTCAATTGGATTATATCCGTGAACTTACTGATAACATCAATCAGCAAAATGACCTATTGACACGTTGGATTCAACTGCGACAGGGCGAGTTGAGCCTGCATATCGAAAGTTTCCAATTACAGGAACTGTTCGACATCATTGCCCGTAGCAAGACGAGTTTTGAGATGAAGGGTGTCGATTTGCAGGTTGAACCTGTTGATGCCATTGTTAAGGCTGATCGTGTGCTGACGCTCTTTATGCTCAACACTTTGGCAGACAATGCCCGCAAGTTTACGGAGCAAGGTGGCAGCGTTAATGTTTTTGCCAATGTCTGCAATGACTATGTGGAGATATCTGTCAAGGATACAGGCTGTGGCATGAGCGACGAGGCGTTGGCTCATGTCTTTGAACATAAGATTTCTGACAACAAGGAAATACGTTCACATGGTTTCGGACTGATGAACTGTAAGGGCATCATCGAGAAATATCGCAAGATGAGTCAGCTGTTTAATGTCTGCATGCTGTCTGCCGAGAGTGAGGAGGGCAGGGGCTCGCGCTTTTTCTTCCGTCTGCCAAAGGGCATTGTCAGGCTGTTGGCTATTGGTTTTTTGCTCTCGGCTGTGACTCAACCGTTAACTGCTAACAGCCAATCGCTAACTGCTACCAGTCCCATAGAGCGTGCCCACATCTTTGCTGACTCAGCATATTTCTGTAACGTCAATGGTCATTACGAACGTACGTTACAGTTTGCAGATTCCTGTTACAAGTATCTCAATCAGCAATACAACACCTTGCGTCCCAATAGCCGTCTTCTCATGCTGCCACAAGGTGATAATACCCAGTTGCCTGCTGAGATTCAGTGGTATCATGACAGCGTGGACATCAACTATCAGATTATTCTCGACATCCGTAACGAGAGTGCGGTGGCAGCCTTGTCGTTACATCAGTGGTCACTCTATAATTATAATAATAAGGTATATACCCAGCTGTTCAAGGAGATGTCGGCAGATAATACGCTGGCAGACTATTGTCGCACCATGCAGCAGTCGCAAATCAACAAGCGCATTGCCATGATTCTGCTGATAGTGCTGTTGCTGCTTATCATGCCAGCCTATTACATGCTTTATTATCGCCATCGTCTTAACGAGAGAAATAAACGTGAGCGCATGCAACTTGACAATATCGAGATGGCTGACGACGAGCTGCGTCGTTCTGAGCTGGAAGCTGCCAAGCTGCATGTCGCCAACAATGTACTCGACAACTGCCTGTCTGCTCTTAAACACGAAACGATGTACTATCCTGACCGCATTCGTCAGCTGGTGGATAATGGCGATATGAATGCTTTGGGCGAGGTGACGCAATACTATCGTCAGTTGTATGGCATTTTGAGTGAACAGGCTATGCGCCAGGTTGAGCAGGTTCGTTTTCATGTCCATCCTATGACGCTTTACGGACAACAAGTCATTGGCGACGAGAACATGCTTCATTACCTCTTTGAAATTATCAAACCCTCAGAGGTTCATGCTGAAGTGAAGGACAATCAGTATGTGACCTTTACGATGCAGGCTACGTTCAAGTCTGATATCGACCGTCTGCTGTGTCGCCAGATTGTCCGCGATCATGGTGAGGCTACGCATCGTCGTGGATGTGGCATTACGGTAGAAGATAACGAAATAACTATTACATTACCCCGATACAATGGAAAAATTTAAGATGATTATCGTCGAGGATGTGCCCCTCGAACTCAAAGGCACGGAAGGCATTGTACGTCATGAGATTCCTGAAGCGGAGGTTATAGGGACGGCTGATAATGAGGCCAGTTTCTGGCGACTCATCAAGCAGCAACAGCCTGACCTCGTGTTGCTCGACCTCGGACTTGGCGGCTCTACTACCGTTGGTGTTGAAATCTGTCGTCAGACCAAGGAAATGTACAAGCAGGTGAAAGTGCTCATCTTTACAGGCGAGATATTGAACGAGAAACTATGGGTCGATGTGCTCGATGCTGGTGCCGATGGTATCATTCTGAAGAGTGGCGAACTGCTGACCCGTCGCGATGTGATGGCAGTGATGGAGGGCAAGCAACTCGTGTTCAATGAGCCTATCCTCGAAAAGATTGTCGACCGCTTCAAGCATGCTGTCTCTTCGCAGCTGGCTCGTCAGGAGGCCCTCATCAATTATGAGATTGACGAATATGACGAACGTTTCCTGCGCCATTTGGCTTTAGGCTATACCAAGGACCAGATAACGACATTGCGTGGCATGCCTTTTGGTGTGAAGAGCCTGGAGAAACGACAGAACGAGTTGGTGCGCAAACTCTTCCCTGGTGGCGAGAGTGTGAATGCTACGCGTCTTGTTGTGCGTGCTCTGGAACTGCGCATCCTTGATATTGACAATCTTGAACCTGACGCTGAGTAGTTGAGAATAGTGAAAAAGTATCTTCCACATATTGCCTTCCTGCTGTTTGCAGCCCAGTTGCTGCTCATGCTGGTGTCGTGGCTGTTGGCTGCTGCCATTCCTACAAGTGGCGTCCGCTCGCTATTGTCCAGCGAGGGGTTGCGTTGGCTGCTCGGTCATTTCTCCGACATGCTGGGAACGCCGATATTGCTGTGCCTTCTGTTGTTGCTGATGGCCTACGGCAGTCTGATGGGCTGTGGCATCCTGCATTTCAAGTCGTCCTACCGTCATAGTCGTGCTTTGATTATCACGTTCATGTTGGCTGTGTTCTATGTGGGAGCCATCGTCTTGTTGGTCATGATACCCCATGCTGTCCTGTTGTCTGCCACTGGTTCACTATGGCCTTCACCATTCTCTGCAGCCATTGTTCCTTTGTTGGCTTTTGGCGTCACGTTGCTCAGCGCCGTCTATGGTTATGTGGCAGACAGTTATCGCACGATGTCCGATGTCTATCAGTCGTTGATTGACGGCATTCGCGAAGGCGCTCCCTGGCTGTTGTTTTACGTATTGTCAGGTCAAATCTATTATTCATTAAAATTCATATTGCCTCTATAATATATGCGCTATTTCATTTGGTTTAGTTATGATGGCGAACGTTATCATGGCTGGCAGGTACAACCCAATGGCATCACAGTTCAAAGTGAACTTGAGCGTTGCCTCTCGCTGCTGTTGCGTGAGACCATCTGTGTGACGGGTGCTGGACGCACTGATGCTGGTGTTCATGCCCGTAAGATGGCTGCCCATTTCGATACGGATACAGTCTTCGAGCCAGACACGCTCACCATGAAACTCAATGGTCTGTTGCCTTACGACATCAGTGTAAGCTGTATCCATCAGGTTGCACCAGACATGCATGCCCGTTTTTCTGCACGCGCGCGTACCTATCGTTATTATATACACACACATAAGAATCCCTTTGCCGGTCGCTATTCTCAGGAGATGCACTATCATCTTGATTTCGACATGATGAATCTGGCAGGTCATATTCTCTGCGAGTATGAGGACTTCGGTGCTTTCTGCAAGGCTGGCAGCGATGTGAAGACCACGCTTTGCCATGTAACTTATGCCCAGTGGCATCGGATATCCGATACGGAATGGTTTTTCGAGATTACCGCCAACCGTTTCCTGCGTAACATGGTGCGTGCTGTTGTCGGCACTTTGGTGGAAGTAGGCAGAGGCCGTATGTCGCTGGACGATTTCCGTAAAGTGGTTGAAGGGAAACAGCGTACGCAGGCTGGTGAGTCAATGCCTGCAAAAGCCCTGTTCCTCGAGGATATAAAATATTAAGAATATCGATATGTCGATATATCGAAATAAATAATTTATCATGTATTGGTTAATACTTGCTTTCCTCTCAGCAGCGTTGCTGGGATGTTATGATTCTCTGAAAAAAGATGCGTTGAAGGGCAATGCCGTTATTCCCGTATTGTTTCTCAATACCTTATTCTCATCGTTGATATTCCTGCCGTTCATTGTGCTCAGTGCCACCACCGATATGCTTGACACCTCAATATTCCATGTGGCATCAGGCGGATGGGACATGCACAAGTACATCCTGCTAAAAGCGCTTATCGTGCTGTCCAGTTGGATATTAGGCTATTTCGGCATGAAGCATCTGCCGTTGACCATTGTTGGTCCTATCAATGCCACCCGACCTGTGATGGTGCTTGTGGGTGCGCTGCTGGTGTTTGGCGAACGGCTGAATGGATGGCAATGGATAGGTGTGCTGTTGGCTGTGCTGTCATTCCTACTGCTGAGTCGTAGTGGTAAGAAGGAGGGCATCGATTTTAAGCACGACCACTGGATATGGATGATTGTTGGTGCTGCGGCTTTGGGTGCTGTCAGCGGACTTTACGACAAGTATCTGATGGCGCCCGTCGGTAGTGGGGGCGTAGGCTTGGATCGTATGATGGTGCAGTCGTGGTATAACATCTACCAGTGCTTCATGATGCTGGCCATGCTCTACCTCTTGTGGTGGCCCCGTCATCGCGACACCACGCCGTTCCATTGGAGTTGGTCCATCATTGGCGTCAGCATCTTCCTGTCGACAGCCGACTTCATGTATTTCTATTCGCTGTCCATGCCCGATGCCATGATATCCATTGTGTCTATGATACGCAGAGGTTCCGTGATAGTCAGCTTCCTGTTTGGTGCAGCTTTCTTCCACGAAAAGAATCTGAAAGCAAAAGCATTCGATTTGGCACTGGTGCTGTTAGGAATGATCTTCCTCTACATCGGCAGTACGTAATATAATGCTGGTGGCACCTAACGTGAAGAGGGTGCCATCTTCTATGATGCGGCGTTCGCGAGGTTGCAGTTCCACGTCGCCCACAAACGTTCCCGTATTGCTGTTGTTGTCCATCAGCGTATAGCGCAGTCCACCACGCTTGTCGCGGCTGACGTTGATGGTGCAGTGGTTCAGGTCCACGCTGGGGTCAACGGTCTCGAAAGCCGTATTGATGGGGTTGCCTTTCTGGTAGCGGCCTATCACGTTGTTACCCATTCGCAAGGGCAACACCTGCTTGTAGTGGAACACGTTCTCAATGACCACTATCGAGCCACAGCCTTCGGCATTCTCCTGTTCGTCTGGGTTCTCCTCCTTCTGGGTATTACGTAGTTTAGAAACACCGATACGGATGCCAAACTCACGTCCGCACTGGTCACACTTGAACACCAGCGACTGACCAGCCTCATACTTTGTTTCGTCAAACGTGATGTAGTTATCGCACTTGGGACATCTGACGCGCTTCATTCCCCCTTAATATTTTTTTTAATGTTTAATCTTTAATCTTTAATCTTTAATCTGATACACCCACGCATCAGAAAAATCAATGTCTGAAACAATCTTGTTCAGATGGCTATAGGCATCTGCCTGATTATTGTATTCACCACAAATCACGCGCAACGTATTGTTTTCCACATATATTCTGGCATCAGTAATACCACGCTTCTTCAGTTGGCTGACAAATTCCTCAGCATTACTGCGTTTTACCTGGCTTGCCAGCACAATGCAATAGGTGTCTTTCTTAACTTCAGCTTCCTTGACTTCAGTTACCTTAGCTTCAGCTTCCTTAACGTCGTTATTGCTTGCCACACTCGCATCTTCAGGCGTGACAACTTTCTCTTTGACTTCCTCTTTAGCCTCGCTGACTTCCTCGGCCTCGCTGACAGGCTGTGCCGGAGTCATGTTGCTGTCCTTGGGCATCAGCTTATAGATGATGTTGCCCTGCAACTGACTCATTGTCTTGTTGCCCAAGTTGCTGTTAGCAATAGGTGTAGCCAATAGGAAGAAGCAAGCCACGGCAGCAGCAATGGCCACTGCATTTCTGACCCACGACATCTTGATAACCACCGCACGGCTTTCCTCCTCCGCATCCTCGTCGGTCGTAAATTCCAGCAGGGCAGGGGATTGCTCTTCGTCCTGCTCAACCGTCTCGACCTTCGCCTTCGATGCTACCTCAATCAGAGGCTTCGCATCTTTCAGTCGTTTGAAGCTGAAGTCCGACAGACCATACACCTCAGGCGACAGAATGCCAGCCTCGCAAGGCTCAAACTCGATGTTGCCCTCGATATTGACACTCAGCGTGCCGACACCGTCCATCTCGAATTCGCCCTCAGAACGCAGGATGCCTTTCAGCTCCTCCACCTCCGACTCTATTTGGCGTAAAGCATCAGGATAACTCATGTCGTAGGCTTCAACATACGACTGTACGAGCAACGAGTCGTTCAGCGTCAGTTGAGGGTTGAAACCCAACGTGCGATAAGGCGGCAGCCAAAGCCTGTCTGCCTCATCGTAATGCGCATCAACATGGTGTGCAATAAAGCCGCCGAAGCCCGGAATAATCACGCAATCATGGCTCAGCAGTAATATTTCAATATGTCGTTGTATTTGAATCACGATGCAAAATTACATCATTTTTGCGAATAAACCAAGAAATGCCTCTTTTTTTTTCAACAAAACATAATTAATTGAAAAGGACTGCTCCCAAAAGGGTTACTCCGATACTTTCAAATAATTACCAAAAAACCGTTGGCTCGAAAAAGCCAACGGTTTTTTATTAATCATGTCCTAATATAGGATTAGTCCTTACTCAGTAAACCAATCTGTAGGAACGCTTTCTTTCTCAAACATCCAAGGCAGGATAGGTGTGATGTCGGTAGCAATAATCATAGGAGCCTTACCCTTCTTCGGGAACTTAATGGTATAGAAACCTTGGTTGGTGCCCTGACGCTCTACAGAGAGTGAAATGTTGTTATCATCAGGAACCCATCCAGTAACGTCGAATTTAGCCAGCACTGCGTTCTCCTTGATTTCGCCATTCAAACCAGTGTTCAACATCTCCTTCTTATCAAAATAATCGCTCTTAGTCCAAGATGTATTACCAATAGTCAGAGTGAAGTCTCTTGTACCACCCATAGCGCGGATAACGGCCACCTGCTTGAGAGAGCCCTCAACAATTTCCTGATGGTCGAATTTCTTTTGGCCATTTGGATAGATGTAATAGTAATTCTGAACCTTATATTCCTGAACTACGTCAACAACAATATCGTTGAAGTCGAAGTCACCGGTAGCACCAAGGTCTTCCATCATATAACGCTTACCAGAAGAAATAGTTTCTTCGTCAACATGCTTGATAGGAGGAACGGGCTTACCATACATCATGAATACGAGATCCTCGTAGTCTCTATCAGCAGTCTTGGTGATTTCGGTATCTTCACAACCGATGAAGGTCACATTTTCTTCCGTATATCCCTCTGCCTTAAGAGCTTCGGGAACCTGAAGACCCTTCAATGCCAACATCTGATAGTCGAGAGAGGTCAGGATTCTTGGAGCATAACTCTTGTTGTTAGGATTCGTTTTCCAATTATTATAAGTACCCTCGTTACTCCATACTCTCAGATAGAAATACATCGTTGCCTCTGTTGGATAGTTCTCGAAAGTATAGGTATGAGACTTAACCTCGTAGACAGACTTTGTCTTTTTATGGGTCATACCATCGGTAGTTGGCTTTTGGTACTCGGTCTCGCTTTCAGAATTCTTAAACAGAATATCGTTCTTTTCCCAAATCACAATATCATTAATCTCCTCAGCATCAACGTGCATGCAAAGCTGCCAGTAGTAGCTTGCCTGACCCTGGAAGATGGGAACAATATGGAATTTATTGTTAGGCACTTCCATGTAGAAGGGGCTACCCTTCACATAGTTATTATCACCAGCTTTCAGGTTTTCGGTCACCCAATCAATAACAGAGCCCTCAATGATAATATCACTGCCCTTAGTCATTTTAGGATTGCCAACAACTGTACCACGTGTAGGAGCTGCACTTACACTTGCACCGAGAGAAACAGTGGGTCGCATTGTAGCGAAATCCCATGTCTGGTTAGGATTAATCTCGCCATATTTCTTGACGAAATTAGCCTCATACTCAGCCTTGACCTTATTGTCAGCGGCCTCATAGTCGTAGGATAAATCCTTTGAACACGACGTAAAAGCGATGCCCATCACGGCCATGCTTCCCATTAAAAATACATTTTTCAGTTTCATAACAATCTTTTGAAAAATTTTTAATGAATTAAAATTATATAATCGATATCGAGTGCAAAGTTATGTATTTTATCGAAGAATTCGTGTACTTTGTATGTATATTTAGGATATTTTAACAAACAACACTTTTATCTTCAATCTCGCCACGATTCACCTGGGCTAGCTTTACACCTTGAAAAGGCCCTTGTTACTTGTGTTTTTCGCCATCTTATGTACATTCTGATAAATGACTGTGTATCAGATTGTTCTATAAAAGAGCAAAAAAGTGAAAAAAAGTTTGGTGATTTATTTGTTATTGTGTAATTTTGCAGCGAAAATGAAAAAAAGGAGGATAAACGTGTCTATTTGGAATAGACGGAAACCATCCTTAAAAAGTTAAAAATCTTTTATTTATTATTATAATAGTACACGTATGAAAAAGAGTTATTTTTATGGATTGTCATTGCTGGTAGTTGGCATGACATTTGTCGGTTGTGTTAAAAACGACGTCGAGTATGATGAGAATCTTGCTTATAAGCAGAAAGCTGCTATGTATGAGCAGACTTTTGTCGAGCAGTTTGGTTCTATTGCCGCAAACCACGACTGGGGCTTCAGTCAGACGACAGGTAGTTCCGCTAGTACACGTGGTGCAATAGCCGGTAGCAAGGACGACAAGAATTTTGATTGTGCATTCATAGTTCCTGATGACATTGTGGAATCTAAAAACGGCAATCTTGCAAATATGTGTGAGGATTTGTTCAATTCTGAGACGGGCTCTACAACATGTAGTATCACTTTAGACAACTACTGGCTCCAGCATCTGAACACACCTCAGGGTGACCAAAACAAGATGAGCCAGCTTCAGGCCTTTGACTCCAATGCGAAGAATGGTACTGGCGATTGGATTGACGTGACGAACTTTGCGCATGGCAAGAATGAGACCAACAATTACTTCAAGGTCAATACCAAGGCAAAGGGAGCTACCCTTATGGTGAACATGGGTGGTACAGGCGATCCCAACAATGGTAACAAGCTGTTCCGTTGGCTCGAAATAAATGAGAAGAATGGCAAGAAGGACACTACATACCATTACGACTATAAGTTCTTGCAGTGTAATGTCTCGAAGAACAAGAAGAGCCTGAACGAGATGGTTCTTGGCTTCTATGGTGGTACTCATTGGTGGTTGATAGTGGTCAAGGCTGCTCAGCCTAAAGATCCCGACAACTATGTAGTTGAGGAAGGTCGCATCATGTGTGAAGACCTGGGTGACAAGGAATACAGTGACTTTGACTTCAACGACATCGTGTTCGATGCACAGCGCTATTTCAATGGAATTATTAAGATTACGATTCGTGCTGCAGGCGGCAAACTGCCTATCAGCATTGCTGGTGAGGCAGTGACCCTCGGACAGATGACCAATACTGGTGTGAACGAGAATAAAAAGCTTCAGGAGATTGTCATCCAGCCAAAGAGCACTGGCGTTCCTGCTTATCCCTCTATCAGAGATATTCCTGTGGTAGTGACTCCTGGTGCCGATGCAGTACCCTATGAGCTGAAGACCGTAAACGGTAAGGCACCTCAGAAGATTTGCTGCCCGATTAACACTCACTGGGCTGAGGAATATGTTGGCATTGACGATGCTTACACCAAGTTTGCTGATTGGGTAAGAACCAACGATTCACAGGAGTGGATTGAGGTTGAAGTCGATGAGCTGACCGACCTTGACTTGACTACCAAACCCATTAAGTAGAATAATATCACTAAAAAAGTTACAAATTGTTTGGTGGTTTCACAGGAATTATGTACTTTTGCAAGCGATAAACAAAAAGAAGCGTAAAAATGACAAGTTTTAACCTGATTAGCAACATTATTATTATTCGACTGCGTAAAAGTGGCCGGAAGTGATAGGTTGTATATATATCAAGGTATAAACATACGATACAGAGCCTTTCTCACTTCCGGGTGTAGAAAGGCTTTTTTCGTATCAACTATCGAGTTATCGAAACATCGAAATATCGAATTATAAAAGAAAAAAAAGATGAGTGACAGATTGTTTATTTTCGACACGACGCTGCGCGACGGAGAGCAGGTGCCTGGTTGCCAACTGAACACGGTAGAGAAGATTCAGGTGGCAAAGGCCCTGGAGCAGTTGGGCGTGGACGTGATTGAAGCAGGGTTTCCTGTGTCGAGTCCTGGCGACTTCCACAGTGTGATTGAGATTTCAAAGGCCGTGACGTGGCCAACCATTTGTGCGCTGACGCGTGCCGTCGAACACGACATTGACGTGGCTGTAGAGGCGCTGCAGTACGCCAAGCACAAGCGCATTCACACGGGTATTGGCACAAGTGACGAGCACATCAAGTACAAATTCAACTCGACACGCGAGCATATTCTGGAACAGGCTGTGGCAGCCACAAAGTATGCCAAGCGTTTCGTGGATGACGTAGAGTTCTACTGTGAGGATGCTGGTCGTACGGACAACGAATACCTGGCTCAGGTGGTCGAGGCAGTCATCAAGGCCGGTGCTACCGTCATCAACATTCCTGACACGACGGGCTACTGTCTGCCGCAGGAGTATTTTGAGAAAATCAAGTACCTGAAGGAGCATGTGGACGGCATTGACGCCTGCATCATTTCGACCCACTGCCACAACGACCTGGGTATGGCTACGGCTAATACGCTGAACGGTGTGCTGGCTGGTGCCCGTCAGGTGGAGGTGACCATCAATGGTATTGGCGAGCGTGCGGGTAACACGTCGTTGGAGGAGATAGCAATGATTCTGAAATGTCACAAGAACATCGACATCGAGACGAACATCAACACCACGAAGATTTATCCGACGAGCCGCATGGTGTCGAGCCTGATGAACATGCCTGTGCAGCCCAACAAAGCCATCGTGGGACGTAATGCCTTTGCTCACTCGAGTGGTATTCATCAGGACGGTGTATTAAAGAATGTACACACGTACGAGATTATTGATCCCAAGGATGTGGGTATCGACGACAACTCAATTGTACTGACAGCCCGCTCGGGGCGTGCTGCCTTGAAGCATCGCCTGATGATAAACGGCGTGGACGTGAGCGACGAGAAGAAGATAGACAATATTTACGAGCAGTTCCTGGCGTTGGCTGACAAGAAGAAGGAAATATCAGATGCCGACGTGCTGATGCTGGCTGGTGCCGATACGTCAGAGACACACGCCGTGCGTCTTGACTTCCTGCAGGTTACGTCGGGTAAGGGTGTGAAGTCGGTGGCTTCTATCGGACTGGACATCAGTGGCCAGAAATTCGAAGCTGCCGCCTCAGGTAATGGTCCTGTGGATGCTGCCATCAAGGCGCTGAAGAAGATTATCATGAAGCAGATGACGCTGAAGGAGTTTACTATTCAGGCCATCTCGAAGGGAAGCGACGATGTTGGTAAAGTGCATATGCAGGTAGAGTACGACGGTAGTCTCTATTATGGCTTTGGTGCCAATACCGACATCGTGACGGCTTCGGTCGAGGCATATATCGATTGTATCAATAAGTTTAGAGTTGAGGGTTGAGAGTTTAGAGAAGGATTGTTATGAACACATTATTTGACAAGATATGGGACGCGCACGTGGTGCAGGTGGTTGACGACGGACCAACCCAGTTGTACATAGACCGCCTGTACTGCCACGAGGTGACGTCACCACAGGCTTTCGAAGGTATGCGCGCCAGGGGGTTGAAGTGTTTCCGTCCTGGGCAGATATTCTGTATGCCCGACCATAATACGCCAACGCACGATCAGGACAAACCCATTGAGGACCCTGTATCAAAGGCGCAGGTGGACACATTAGAAAAGAACGCGCGCGAGTTTGGACTGACCCACTACGGTATGATGTCTAAGGACAATGGTATCATTCATGTGGTTGGTCCTGAGAAGGGCTTGTCGCTGCCAGGCATGACCATTGTCTGTGGCGACTCGCACACCTCGACGCATGGTGCGATGGGTGCTGTAGCCTTTGGTATCGGTACCTCAGAGGTGGAAATGGTGATGGCCTCGCAATGTATCCTACAACAGAAGCCCAAGTCGATGCGTATCACGATTAATGGTACGCTGCAGAAGGGCGTGACAGCTAAGGACGTTGCCCTGTACCTGATGGCGAAGCTGACTACCAGTGGTGCTACGGGCTACTTTGTTGAGTATGCTGGCGAGGTTGTGAAAAACCTGTCGATGGAGGGTCGCCTGACGCTCTGCAACCTGTCAATAGAGATGGGTGCCCGTGGTGGATTCATAGCCCCTGACCAAGTGACCTTTGACTATATAAAGGGTAGGGAATATGCCCCCAAGGGCGAAGCTTGGGAGCGTGCTGTGGCCTATTGGAAGACGCTGAAGAGTGGCGACGATGCCGTGTTCGACAAGGAACTGACGTTCGATGCAGCAGACATCGAGCCACGTATTACCTATGGTACGAATCCTGGTATGGGTATCGGCATTACGGAAAGTATTCCAGAAATTACACAAAAAGAACCGTCCCTTTTGTGTAGTTTCGAAAAGTCTCTTGGCTATATGGGCTTTAAGGCTGGCGAGAAGCTGTTGGGCAAGAAGATTGACTACGTATTCTTGGGCGCCTGCACTAACGGACGTATTGAGGACTTCCGTGCTTTTGCCTCGTTGGTAAAGGGGCACAGGAAGGCAGATTATGTGGTGGCGTGGCTGGTGCCTGGCTCGTGGGCTGTCCGTCAGCTGATAGAGGACGAAGGACTTGACAAGGTATTGGCAGAAGCTGGCTTTGAGATTCGTCAGCCTGGCTGTTCGGCCTGTCTGG
>Ga0310786_10007147_pt1 | contig 14631 bp, 12 predicted proteins | sample AusTroGonzalo_MG_FD_203881 | JGI IMG/M metagenome (GOLD analysis project Ga0310786, IMG submission 203881) | Bovine rumen microbial communities from tropical cattle in Woodstock, Queensland, Australia - Gonzalo_03 (v2) (version 2) | ecosystem: Host-associated > Mammals > Digestive system >... | reverse complement strand
TTTGATATTCTATTTCCTGAACAAAGAGTCTGACTTCCTTTGGAAAGTACAGGATTTGAACCTATTCCTCTATACTCCCCTGTATTTTAAGCAACAAATGGTTGTACCGGGAGGTATGCTGACTTACTTGGGCACCTATTTCACCCAATATTTCTATCACACTTGGATGGGTGTGCTCATGCTTTGCGGTTGGTGGGGTCTGCTCATGTGGATTATCAAGCGCACTTTCAACATTCCTGCCAAGTGGGCATCGCTGATGCTCTACCCCATCGCATTATTACTGATTACTGATGTGGACCTGGGCTATTGGGTTTTCTATCTGAAGCTACGAGGCCATTTCTTTGTTGCTACGATTGGTACTACCCTTGCGATCACATTGGTATGGTTATACCGTCTTATTCCCGTACGCTACTATTTACGTACCTTATTTATATTAATAGCAGCAATTGCGTTTTACCCGCTTTTAGGTTTCTATGCTTTGCTGGCAGTGGCATTGATGGGAATCATCAGCTGGCGTTTGGAGGATTGGAAGAATGGACAAAAAGGGCTTGCTACTATTCTTGCAATAGTCTGCATTCTGTTTGTACCTATGATCTATTACCGGACGGTTTATTACCAGACCAGTTTCGATAATATGTGGTGGACAGCTCTTCCTCTTTTCCGCACTGATCGAGAGCATGTAGCGTATTATATACCTTACTATCTACTTGCAGCCTATTTTGTAGTGCTTTCACTCACTTATCGTGCGAACAGGGATGGAGACGTAACCAAGAAACTTCGTTTCGTGCTTTGCCAATGTTTGCAAGTTGCACTGATTATTGCACTTACCTGGCACTTCTGGTACAAAGACGCCAACTTCCATCGTGAATTGGCCATGCTTCATTGCATCGAGCAACAGGATTGGGAGGGCGCACTTTCCGAAGCTGCGCAACAGGAAGAAGAACCCACTCGTGCCATTGTTCTGATGAAGAACCTATCGTTATTCCGTTTAGGCCGTCAGGGTGACGAGATGTATCGATACAAAACTGGTTCAGCCTCCTTTAATGCCCCTTTCCAAGCACGTCTTATTCAAGTAGTCGGACGTATGCTGTATTACAATTATGGCAAGCTGAATTTCTGCTACCGCTGGTGTTTGGAAGATGGTGTTGAATACGGTTGGCGTGTAGAGTTCTATCGATATCTGATTCAATGTGCCATCATCAATGGTGAGAAACAAGTGGCGCAGAAATACATCAATATTCTCAAACAAACAAAGTACTATGCCGACTGGGCTCAGGAACAAGAAGACCTCATGAACAATTGGGAGACAGCGAAGGAAGACAAGCGTTTTGCGCCTATCATCCAATTGATGAGCTACAGGGACGAGTTGGCCAGCGACAATGCTTTTGTTGAGACCTTCTTACTTTATCAGTTTGCTTATAGCGACGGTGGTACCCCTCTGTACCAAGAGCAAACGCTTTTGTCGGCTCTTCAGATGAAACAGATTGAGTTATTCTGGCCGCATTTCTTCAACTATGCCAATCTGCATAAGGGAGAACGCATGCCCAGACACTATCAAGAAGCGGCCTTCTTGTATGGTACACTTGAGCATAAAGTTGACATCAGTCATATGCCCTTCGACAAGCAGGTAATACAAGACTATCGTGAGTTCATGGAATTAGCCCAACGCTGCAAAGGAATGACGGAAGAACAGATGAAGCCAATATTCTATCCGCGCTTTGGCCATACATTCTATTATGGTTACTACCTCATTAGAAAACAAAAATCATACTAATATGAAGATATATTCACTACTCGTTCTACTGATGACAGCCCTCTTGTTGGGAGCTTGTCAACAGCAGCATGTACCAAGTCAATATACACAAAGCAAGGAGTTGCCTCACATTTATCCTGACTATATTGATGTAACTGTTCCGCAAAACATTGCACCACTAACGTTTGAACTGGAAAAAGATGTTGAAGCTGTTGTCACTCGCTTCTCATGTGGCGACAAGGAGATTGTATGCAATGGTAAAGCGCAACCCGATGCAGACGAATGGCAGGAACTGAAATTGGCAGCCAAGAGTCAACCCATTCAAGTGGAAGTATATGCTCAGCAAAATGAGCAATGGATGCGCTATCAGCCATTCAACATTTACGTCTCTCCCGACAGCATTGATCCATATATCAGCTATCGTCTTATTTCTCCATCGTACGTTACCTACGAAGAGCTTACTATCAATCAACGTTGCTTGGAGAACTACAAGGAGCAAGTGATCTATGACAACATGTTGTGCAGCACCGAAGAAACGGGACAATGCATTAACTGCCATAACTATCAGATGTATGATCCTCAGCGAATGCAGTTTCATGCACGTCAGAACCTTGGTGGTACGGTGATTGCCTACGATGGAAAAGTAGAGAAAATCAACATGAAGAATGACTCCATTCTTTCGGCTGGCGTATATCCTGCATGGCATCCTTGGCTAAAACTCATCGTCTACTCGACTAATAAAACAGGGCAGTCTTTCCACACACGTGACCTGAATAAGATTGAGGTATTCGACGCAGGAAGTGACCTGATTGTGTTTGACATTGACCACAACCAAGTTTCAAATATCGAGAATGCCCCTGACGAAATGGAAGTATTCCCCTGTTGGGCTCCCGATGGCAAGACCCTCTATTACTGCAGTGCTCATTTTGAATATAAAGACACGCTTCCCAAGGATGCGGAAACAATTATGAGGGCTAAAGAGATTAAATATAGCATCTATAAGAAAGCTTTCGACCCTGAAACGCTCACCTTCGGTCCTCGCGAATTGGTATTCGATGCGGCTGGTATGGATATGAGCGCAACGTTGCCACGTGTATCGCCCGACGGTCGTTACCTGCTGTTCACGATGGGACACTATGGTTGCTTCCATATTTGGCATCATGAGGCTGATTTGTGGTTGCTCAATTTAGAGACCTCAGAATCTCGTACCTTCGATGAGGTTAATTCTCCCGACACTGAGAGTTATCATTCTTGGTCGAGCAATGGACGTTGGATCATTTTCAGCAGCCGACGAGATGATGGTGGCTATACCCGTTTGTACATTGCCCATGTGGATGCAAACGGCAAAGCGACTAAGCCATTCGAAGTGCCACAAGCAGATCCGAACTACAATCGTGAATTCATGAAGAGCTATAACATTCCAGAATTCATGAAGGGGGCAGTCACACTGACCCCAACGCAGGTGGCTGACGTTTTAAAAGGCGATGGTCGTACTCCCGTAGAATATGTATCAAAACTAAAAAAGCAATAACTTCATAAATGGAACACTACCAGATTTTTTGTGACGCAAAGAAAGGAACTATTAAAGAAAGAATAGAACAACTACATCTGCAAGTAAGCAACTATCTACAACAAGAGCAGATGGAAGGGCGTCGCTTGCAATACACCAAAATATTCCTAAGCGATGCAGCCAATCAGGAAGCTGAATTGAAGCAGTCTCCATTGATGCAACTGCTGTCAGATTCGGCATACACCATCACACAGCAACCTCCAGTCAATGGTGCTAAGATTGCCGTATTGATGAAACTTAGCGACGAGGACGACCATTTCATTCTCAACAGCATACGTCTTACGGATGAAGAAGCTGCGAACAAAGGCTCTTACGTGCAAACCCTCATGCTCTTTGAGAAATATCTGGATTCTATCAAGAATACAGGAATGACGCTGAAAGACAACTGTCTGCGCACATGGATATATGTTCGCGACATTGATGCCAACTATGCCGGTGTAGTTAAAGCCCGTAATGACATTTTCAAACAGCATGGTCTTACTATTGACACGCATTTCATCGCCAGTACAGGTATTGGTGGACGTACTTGCGACCGCAATGTTTTGGTTTCGATGGACTTCCTTACCCTTCCAGAAGTGAAGAAGGAGGATATCAAATACTTGAAAGCCCTCGACCATTTGAATCCAACCCACGAATATGGAGTAGCCTTTGAACGAGGCACTCGTCTCACTCTGGCCAACAAGCAGCTTTTCTACATCTCTGGAACTGCCAGCATCAACAATAAAGGTGAGGTTTTATTTGAGGGTGATGTGGTAAGGCAGGCAGAACGCCTTCAGGAAAACATCAGCGCATTATTGGCTGACGGAGGTGCAACGATAGATGATGTCAAGTATTTTATTGTATATCTGCGCGACATTGCCGATGCTCAGGTTATAGATGATTATATGCAACAACATTTCTCCTCTGTTCCCTATATTATTACCCATGCGAATGTATGCCGTCCGGCATGGCTCATTGAGATGGAATGTATTGCCAGTAAAGCCATTTAACAAGTAGCGATGAGAAAAGATGACAGATACAGATTAACGTTGGAATACTTCGAGCAACAAATGCCCGAAGTGACTACCGAGCTTGAGTTTGGAAGTGTGTTTCAGCTATTAGTAGCTGTCATATTGAGTGCTCAATGCACCGATAAGCGCGTCAACATGGTTACGCCTGCCCTATTCCATGAATATCCCGATGCTCAACACATGGCACAGGCAGAGCCTGAAGACCTTCTAGAGTATATGGGCAGCGTGAGCTATCCTAATGCCAAGGCACAACACCTTGTACAGATGGCACGCATCTTGGTAGAAAGCTATGAAGGTGAGGTACCACAAAACATGGATGAGCTACTAAAACTACCAGGCGTAGGTCGTAAAACTGCCAATGTGATTCAGGCTGTAGCATTTGGCCAAGCTACGATGGCTGTCGACACACACGTGTTTCGCGTGAGTCACCGCTTAGGATTGGTATCCAAGAGCGACAACACGCCTTACAAGGTGGAGCAAAAACTCGTTAAGAATATTCCTGAGGCTCTTATTCCACGGGCACATCATTGGCTGCTTCTCCATGGACGGTATGTTTGTACAGCTCGTGCCCCAAAATGTGCAAAATGTGGGTTAGCGTCTATCTGTCCCAAATACATATAACTTGGTTTTCCTCGACCCTAAAATGGATGTCCCGACCTGCGAAGGGCATGCCATATATACGATTAGCATCATGATGGAAACGAGGACGCGGATCAAGTGACAGCACTTCACGCAGACTATCGAGTTCTTGTGGAGTAAACACTGATGCCATCTCATCTGGAATCACGACATCCAAACATTTCCACTCTGTTTTATCCACGAAACCGCTTTGCGCATCAGGATGACTATCGGCATACTGCACATAGGGTTTTATGTCATAAATGGGGGTACCATCCATTAAGTCGGCTCCAAGCACATGAATCACTGGGCCAAGTTTCTCATCCATTTCTATCTTATCAATCCTCACGCTTGACAAACCGAGCCGGTTGGGACGGAAAGGTGAACGAGAGGCGAACACCCCTACCCTTTCATTACCGCCCAAACGCGGTGGACGAACAGTGAGCGACTGAGATTCGTTATCTTTGCATTCAACAGCAGAAAATTCCCAAATCAGCCATAGATAGCTAAACTGCTCAAGCCCTCTTACCGCTTCAGCATGTCTATAAGCAGGCTCTAAGACAATCGTACCTGCCAAAGAACGGGCCAACCCGCCTTGGCGAGGAACGCCAAACTTAGAGGTAAGCGGCGAATGGAAAAAAGCAACAGGACTTATTTGCATAGCAAAATAAACAATGCGATGAGTAAGATGCTTGAACAAAACGCTGCAAATTGCAACATCAAGGTGAACAGGCAAGCCGTCACAGGCGACACGCCGCCTATATACAAGCCAACCACCAATAATAATGAGCCCATTTGTATAGGCATAGCCATCAGTCGTAATAACGGAAGTGCCGTTGCACGCAATGTACGACGGATGGTTGGCAAAGAAGCCTCCAAATGGGTTGCGCCATTCGCAACTAAATAGAGATAATGTTCACGTGTGTGTCGCAAACAACTCTGATAAGTTCGTAAACCGATGGTGACGCTCTTTTGGATAAACAGTATTCCCAACAGCAACACAGGCGGCAGCAATAAGCCGACATTATTTGTGTTCTTCAAGAGTAGCCAAGCCATGCCGGCAAAAGAAAGAACTGCAGCCAAATAGGCCATACATAGCGACACAAGAGAACGTTGAGCGATAAAATGCAACTGCTGCGATTCCCACCAAGCACATGCCAAAGCAGAGAGCGTAACAGATAACGGTACTATCCACCAACTATTATACCGATTCAATAAAGCCATACAGCCCCCTGTTACAACAAGCAGTAGCACCGCAACGGCCAAAGATTTCAGGATTCGTTTCAGAAAGCGTCGGTCTATCAAAGCAAACAAAGCAATGACAGCCGCCATTAAAATTACGATGACTACTATTCCTATTATTGAAATGCCTTCCATACTCATTATCATATTCTTATTTCCTTTCTATGTATTGAAATAACTTTACAATTCTACCACAGACTTGGATATTGCATGCAGTTCTGTCAAGTTACTTGTTATCAGTACCGTTTTTCCTTTCTGAGCTTGTTGCAGAAGATAACTTGCAGCCACAGCTGGTGGATTATCAACCAATAGCAAAGGCTTGTCAAGCAATGCGGCAACAGCCAATAATCGTACCCGATCGTCACTATGATCAAGCGAGACTTTTCTCATCTCTTCACTCAAAATACCATTTGAAATAGGGATATTACGGTTGGCCTTTAAACTGAACACATCCTGTACCGAAGGTGGATCGTAGACAACAATACTACCCTCGGGAACCAATTTATCGGGCACGAATGCCATCTTACTGCGAAACAGTGCTGCTGAACCAGAAGTAAGCGGTTCACCGTCAAGGCTAATATAGCCACTTTTCACCGGTTCAAATCCCAAGACTGCATGTAACCAACGGGTAAGACGCTGTTCGTCGGTTGCGCTTATACACACAATCTCACGTTCATGCACCATTAGAGAAATGGTTTGCCGTTCGCCTTCAAGCAACACATCGTTCAGTTCCAGTGTCATCAATCATCAATTATTTTGGTGCAAAGATACAAAATAATTCGTAATTCATTCTTCTTTTTCAAAAAAAGCAGTAAGGTAAAAGCCCATAATTCGTATTTTTTATTTACCTTTGCAGCATGCATCAGAACGAAACATACCGTTTACCCGCAGAATGGGAGCCCCAAAGTGGCGTACAACTTACGTGGCCACATGAGGATACCGACTGGGCTTATATGCTTAGCGACATTCTGCACACCTATGAAGAGATTGCCCATGAAATCAGTAAGCGAGAACCACTCCTCGTGGTGGGACCGCCATCTAACGACACTTGGGCGCGTGACCACGCTTTCATCACCTTGCTTCCTGCTGGCGATGAAGAAGAGCAAAATCACCGTTCCCCACTTCTTCTCGACTTTTGCTTCAACGGCTGGGGTGAGAAGTTCGAGTCAGCACTCGATAACCATCTCAACCGCCGCATCTATGATGAAGGACGCGTGAAAGGACAGTATGTTGACCATCTCGATTTTGTACTCGAAGGCGGTTCTATTGAGAGCGATGGACAAGGCACTATCTTCACGACTTCCCACTGTTTGTTAGCACCACATCGCAACCAGCCCCTTAGTAAAGAGCAGATTGAGCAACGGCTAAAGGAGTATTTGCATGCAAAGCGGGTGTTATGGATTGACCACGGAGCTCTTACGGGCGACGACACCGACGGCCATATTGACACTTTGGTACGCATCTGTCCTAACGACACCTTATTATATATAGGATGCGAAGACCCCAATGACGAGCAATATGCAGAGCTACAACTCATGGAAGAGCAGCTACGCCAATTCCGCACAATTGACGGTAGGCCCTATCGCCTCATCAAGTTGCCTATGCCTCGCCCTATATATGATGAAGATGGGCTGCGGCTACCTGCTACGCATGCAAACTTCCTTGTCATCAACGGTGCCGTGCTTTGTCCTACTTACAATCAGCCCGATATCGACAAATTAGCACTTGAGGCTATCCAACAGGCTTTTCCTAATCGTGAGATTGTAGGCATAGATTGTTGCGCCGTGATTCAACAGCACGGTTCACTTCATTGTTGCACCATGCAATATCCAGAAGGAATTATCAACAACGAGAATTAACCATTTACAAACAGAGATATGAAACAACTGAATATCGGTTTTATACAGCAGCACAATACTGCCGATACCGCTAACAATATTGAGCGTCTATGTGATGGCATACGCCATTTGGCAAAAAGCGGTGCCCAACTGATTGTCATGCAAGAACTGCACAACTCGCTCTATTTCTGTCAAACTGAAAATGTAAACGAATTTGATTTAGCAGAGCCTATTCCAGGACCGTCTACCGAAATATATAGCGCTTTAGCTAAAGAGTTGGGTGTTGTTATCGTGTCATCCCTCTTTGAGCGCCGAGCTGCAGGTCTCTACCACAACACTGCGGTAGTATTTGAAAGCGACGGTACGATTGCTGGCAAATACCGCAAAATGCATATCCCTGACGACCCTGCCTACTACGAGAAGTTTTACTTCACTCCTGGCGATCTTGGTTTCCACCCCATCAACACCTCAGTAGGCCGACTTGGCGTACTCGTATGTTGGGATCAATGGTATCCTGAAGCAGCACGACTGCTGGCCTTGCAAGGTGCCGAATTGCTAATCTATCCCACTGCCATCGGCTATGAGAGCAGCGATACCCCCGATGAACAACAGCGCCAGCGTAATGCTTGGCAAACGGTAATGCGTGGTCACGCCGTAGCCAACGGCCTACCTGTGATTGCCGTCAACCGTGTTGGCCATGAGCCCGACCCCAGTCAGCAAACCAATGGCATCCAATTCTGGGGTACCTCTTTTGTATGTGGCCCTCAGGGGGAACTACTCCATGAAGCCCCTTCTGATCAAGAGGAAAGTAGTATTGTGACAATCGATATGCAGCGTGCCGAGCAAGTGCGTCGTTGGTGGCCATTCTTGCGTGATCGCCGTATCGATGCCTATACCGACATCACCCGTCGTTTCATCGACTAAAATGAGAAACAAAAAAATGGTGCAAAGTCTTTGCTGTTTACAGAAATTCATGTAATTTTGCACCGAAATTAAATGCGAACAATGGCAAACAACTTAAGATTCCAGGTAGTGGAAGAGGCGTTCAAGAAGAGCGCACTTGATGTGAAGGTCCCACAAGAGCGGCCCTCAGAATTTTTCGGCAAATACGTGTTTAACCGTGAGAAAATGTACAAATACCTGCCGAAAGATGTGTACGACAAACTGATTGATGTGATTGACAATGGGGCCCGACTGGACCGTTCAATAGCCGATGCTGTAGCTACCGGCATGAAGCAGTGGGCCATTGAAATGGGTTGTACCCATTATACGCACTGGTTCCAACCGTTGACGGAAGGAACTGCTGAAAAACATGATGCCTTTGTGGAACACGATGGCAAGGGCGGCATGATGGAGAAGTTCAGCGGCAAACTGCTGGTACAGCAAGAGCCCGATGCCTCTTCATTCCCCAACGGTGGTATCCGCAACACTTTCGAAGCACGCGGCTACTCAGCTTGGGATCCCACTTCGCCTGTTTTCATTATTGATGATACGCTTTGTATCCCCACTATCTTTATTGCCTATACTGGTGAGGCCCTCGACTATAAAGCACCGCTACTCCGTGCCTTGCACGCTGTAGGCAAGGCTGCCACTGAGGTGTGCCGTTACTTCTATGACGATGTAAAGAAGGTGCAGGTCAATCTGGGTTGGGAACAGGAGTATTTTCTCGTTGACGAAGGACTCTATTCAGCACGTCCCGATCTGATGCTCACCGGCCGCACCCTGATGGGACATGAGAGTGCAAAGAACCAACAGATGGACGACCACTATTTTGGCACCATCCCCGACCGTGTGCAGGCATTCATGAAAGACTTAGAGATACAGTCTCTGGAGCTGAGCATTCCCTGCAAGACCCGTCATAATGAGGTGGCCCCCAACCAGTTTGAGTTGGCCCCAATCTTTGAGGAATGCAATTTGGCCGTCGACCATAACATGCTACTCATGAGTCTCATGAAGAGAGTGGCACGCAAACATGGCTTCCGTGTATTGCTCCACGAAAAACCCTTCGACGGCATCAATGGCTCAGGCAAGCACAATAACTGGAGTTTGTCTACCGATACAGGCGTGTTGTTGCATGCTCCTGGTACAACGCCTGAGGAAAACCTGCGTTTCATTACTTTCATCGTTGAAACACTGATGGCTGTATACAAACATAACGGTTTGCTGAAAGCATCTATCATGAGTGCTACTAACGCTCATCGCCTGGGCGGCAACGAAGCTCCTCCCTCCATCATTTCAAGCTTCTTAGGAACCCAGCTTACTGAACTGCTCAATCATATTGAACAGAGCGACAAGAACGAGCTGTTCAATCTGAAGGGAAAGCAGGGCATGAAGATTGACATTCCACAGATTCCTGATTTGATTGTTGACAATACTGACCGTAACCGTACCTCTCCTTTTGCCTTTACTGGCAACCGCTTTGAGTTCCGTGCACCAGGTTCGAGTGTCAACTGTGCCTCTGCAATGATTGCGCTGAATGCTGCAATGGCTGAAGCCCTGCAGTCGTTCAAGGAGCGTGTAGACGAGCGTATTGCAAAGGGCGAGAACAAGATTAGTGCCATCCTGCAGATTCTGAAGGATGACATCAAGACCTGCAAGCCCGTTCGTTTCGACGGTAATGGCTATAGCGAGGAATGGGTGATTGAGGCTTCACGTCGCGGACTTGATGTAGAGAAATCATGTCCTGTAATCTTTGAGCATTATCTCGATGAATCATCGGTCAAGATGTTTGAGAGCACCAAGGTAATGAACCGCAAGGAGCTGGAAGCCCGCAATGAAGTGAAATGGGAAATGTACGTGAAGACCGTACAGATAGAAGCCCGCGTCTTGGGCGACTTGGCGATGAACCACATTATTCCTGTAGCCACCCATTATCAGAGTCAGCTCATCAAGAACGTACAAGGCATGAAGAGTGTGTTTGCTGAAGACAAAGCCAATCGTCTGTCGGCTCGCAACATGAAACTCATTGAAGAGATTGCCGAACGTACGGAGAAGATTGAACTGTTGGTTGAAGAATTGACTGATGCCCGCCGCATAGCCAATCGCACAAAGGATATTCATCAGCGTGCTATCGAATACCACGATACAGTATGCCCTAAGATGGAAGCCATCCGCACAGAAGCCGACCATTTGGAACTGATTGTGGAAGACGGCTTATGGACCCTGCCCAAATACCGTGAACTGCTGTTTATCAGATAGTGACTCAATATCGGCCTCACCCAGAAACCTATTATCAATACATCTATATGGACAAACATAATTTTGTAACCATTGCCAATCTGACCAAAGAGAAGATTCTCTACATGATTGAAATGGCACAAGAGTTTGAGCGCCACCCCAACCGCGAGATTCTCAAAGGCAAAGTGGTAGCTACACTCTTCTTTGAACCCTCAACACGCACACGTTTGAGCTTTGAGACGGCAGCCAACCGCCTGGGCGCACGTGTGATTGGCTTTGCCGATCCCAAGGTGACGAGTGGCACCAAGGGCGAAACCCTCAAGGACACCATTCTCATGGTAGCCAACTATGCCGACATCATTGTGATGCGCCACTTTATTGAGGGTGCTGCACAGTATGCGTCAGAAGTAAGCCCAGTTCCCATCGTGAATGCTGGCGACGGTGCCCATCAGCACCCGTCCCAGTGCATGCTCGATCTGTATAGCATCTATAAGACACAAGGTACGCTCGAGAACCTGAACATCTATTTGGTGGGCGACTTGAAATACGGTCGTACCGTGCACTCGCTCATCATGGCAATGCGTCACTTCAACCCCACCTTCCATTTCGTTGCCCCCAAGGAACTGGCCATGCCGAAAGAATACAAGCTCTACTGCGATGAGCACGGCATCAAATACCAGGAACATACGGCCTTCAACGAGAAGGTGATTCAGGATGCCGACATTGTCTACATGACTCGCGTGCAGAAAGAGCGCTTCAGCGACTTGATGGAATATGAGCGCGTGAAGAACGTGTATATTCTCAACAACGATACGCTCAGATTGGCTAAGCCAAATATGAAGATTTTGCACCCGTTGCCTCGCGTCAACGAGATTGCCTATGAGGTCGACGACAACCCACATGCTTATTACATTCAGCAGGCCGGCAACGGTCTCTTCGCCCGCGAGGCTATCTTCTGCGACGTGTTGGGTATTGGCATCGATGAAGTGAGAAACGACCAAACGATCATCTATTAAACGATTCCTATGCAAAAGAATGAGATGCTGGTAGCCGCCATTCAGAACGGCACCGTAATAGACCATATTCCCAGCAACAAGACCTATCAGGTGGCTCAACTGCTGGGCTTGCACGAACTTCAAATGCCTGTAACCATTGGTTACAACTATCTCTCGAAGAAATTGGGCACAAAAGGCATCATCAAGGTGGAAGACAAGTTCTTTACTGATGAAGAAATCAGTCGTCTTTCAGTTGTTGCGCCCAACATTGTGCTCAATATCATCAAAGACTTCGAGGTCATTGAAAAGAAAACCGTTACCACGCCAAGCGAGATCAAAGGCATCGTGAAATGCAACAATCCTAAGTGCATTACCAACAACGAGCCCATGAAAACTCACTTCCATGTGAGCAACGGCATTCTCACTTGTCACTATTGTGAGAAAGAACAAGACATTAATAAAGTGGAACTCGTTTGAGCTCCACTTTATTTTATTACATACACCTGCTTGCTAAGTATTTTATCCGCAGATAGCAGCCAGCACTTGTTCCAATTCTGCCCGATGATGTCCAAGCACCACAACATGGTGATTGCCGATGGGATTCTTCAGAAAATAAGACGACAAGCAGGAGGGTTCAACCATCTTTACAAGCAGTTGAGTACGACATAAATCGGACTTCGACAAACTATCCATCAGCATTCCTTCGGCCACAAAGAAACGTTTCAAGCCACCGTCAATCTTCATGATGGTCACAGGACCGTTTTCTACATAGCCACGAATGCCTACACCTATACCCGACTCAAAATGAGTATCATACTCATAGCGACTTACCATATTCAGTGGAATGGTACAATGAGCCAAGAGCAGTTCACCCTTCTCAGGATTGACGGAAGCCGGATTCGACTGGAACCCGCTTTTTCCCCATAACTTTTGAGCCACCATCATTGTAAGCATAGCAGGCACATCGCCCTCGCAGGTAGCCACTACTCCTTCCGCATTCAAGCGAGCCAAAGCCAAACATCCCGTATTATGCAGCTTGGGCAACAGGTCAAAGCAACGCAGCGTCAGGGCGTTAAGACAATATTTCTTCACGAGCACTTTCAGTGCCTCATAAATCTGTTCGGCTCCAGGCAAAGCTTGTTGAATGTTGGGTTGTGAGCCTATTTGCGTGGGTGCTGGCATGGGGATAGTGTTGACCACCTCCAACAGTTCGTCAATCCCAATCTCAACCAGTTCTGCGCCCAGTTTCTCTTTGATTGCCTCCGCATCATATCTGCTTGCAATGAGCCAATCCGATGGTTTACCAATCATACCCATCCGCACCTGGTTGAGCAACAACTGCGAAGGACTTTCTTGCTGTTGCATCAACTGCTGCAGGCGTTGTTTCACATAGGTTGTCGAACCATGAATCACTTCGCCTTTCAGTCCTTTCTGATTGAGATAGGACAATATCTCAAGCGAGGCAGCCAAAGAGTTGCTCTTGCCAGAGGCCAACAGATAGAAAGGCCGCTGAGCGCTGACGAGCTGGGGCAGCAGGCGTTGGAAGATGCCTTCGGTTCCGCCTGTTCTCACATAGATCAGATCCAAAGCATGTGTACCATAATCAGAAAAGTCGGCACCACACATCTCGTAATCCAGCTCCAAACTGTCAAGGAATTCGCGTGTAGCCTTGCCCACCGCTTCCTCATCATGCAAACTCGAGGTGAGCGTATAGATAGCAATCCTATTCATTCTTTCACACTTTTGATTCAACAACACGCAGGATTACTCTTATTTCTTGATCTCGATATCCCTACGCACATTGTCGCGTATCTTATCCAGATACTTCTTCATTCCCTCAGAATCCTTGTGGTCGATAATCTCCAGCAGTTCCTTCAGTTCGGTTCTGATTTGCGACACCTGATCGTGGGTATAAGGATTGAACAAGATTTCCTGCAACAGGTAATCGTCCTCATTGAGCACGCCCTTGGCTATCTGCATGTGGCGCTTGAACGTAGTGCCTGGTGCATCCTGATGCTTCATGACAGCCGCAAACACAAAGGTGCTCACGAATGGAATCGACAGCGAATAAGCCACCGTTCTGTCATGCTCATCAAACGAATACTCATAGATATGCAATCCCAGCTTCTGGTAGATATCCTTGAAGAACAGTCTTCCGATGAAGTCGCCTTCGTTGATGATGATGGCGTTCTCCTCGCTCAGCTGGTTCAGGTTGGCAAACGTAGGACCAAACATGGGGTGACTCGAAGCATAGTGCATGCCTGTGCTCTCGTAGAATTCCTTCAACCCAGTCTTTACCGAAGAGATATCCGTAATAATACAGTCTTTGGGCAGATAGGGAATCACCTCCTGAAAGGCGGGAATGGTATATTTCACTGTTACCGCATTGATGACCAACTCAGGTGCAAACGCCCTTACCTCTTCTAGA
>Ga0310786_10007145_pt1 | contig 14633 bp, 12 predicted proteins | sample AusTroGonzalo_MG_FD_203881 | JGI IMG/M metagenome (GOLD analysis project Ga0310786, IMG submission 203881) | Bovine rumen microbial communities from tropical cattle in Woodstock, Queensland, Australia - Gonzalo_03 (v2) (version 2) | ecosystem: Host-associated > Mammals > Digestive system >... | reverse complement strand
AGGCCACCTCATGGATGGCATTGATGTTACCCTTAGTGGCCAGGGCTGTCATTCTCACGAGCGCACTCTGAATGCTGTCGGCCTGATCGCTCTGCAGCAACGACAGGCAGGCCTCATATTCAACCTGCTCGGCTTCCTTCAACAAGGTCTCGGTGTCGATGGCAGTCTCTTGTCCTGTCGCATCGTTCTGTCCACTCAGTAAGAACCATCCTGCAGCCAGGGCTGCCACGATGATAGCGGCAATGCCGATATAGAGTGGGGTCTTTGACTTCTTCGACGTATCCTCAGGGTATTCAGGCGTAGCAGATCCTACCACCGTACCGGCTAAGTTGGGAGGAGCCTGTTGCCCGACAACTGTCCCCTTGATAGCATTTGCGGCAGGTTTGCCGGAAGACTTGTCGGCTGGTTGCAGGTATTCTTCAGGCAACTGCATGGTGGTGGGCTTGGCTGCCGGCTCAGTCTTGGGAACGGCTGTACGAAGCTCCGGATGACGGATGGCACGGGTGGCAACCTCTTCCAACTGTTCGGCACTGGGGCGCTGCCAGGGTTCTTCCTGCAAGCAATCTTCGAGCGTCTTCTTCAACAACGGTGAGAAGTTGCCAGGCAGTTCGGGGATTTCCGCACCCTTCTTCTGCAACAGGCCGCCGTCGTTGCCGAAGGGGAGCATGCCTGAGGTCAGCTCGTAGATCGTCGAGCCGAGCGAGTAGATGTCGTTGGCCATCACTGGCAGGTTATTACGCGAGAAGCGTTCTGGGGCCATGTAAGAGATGGTACCGGCGGATAGTAGGGCCATGTCCTGATTGGACACACGGCTGAGTGAATTCTTGACCTGCGTGCTGACACCGAAATCGGTGAGCATGTAGTCGCCGTTATCATTGAGCAGGATATTGGCGGGTTTGATGTCCTGATGGAGCACGGGGGGATTCATACTGTGGAGATAGGCAAGAGCACTGGCAGCATCTCTCAGCAGTTTCCATGCCTCTTCCTCGTCCATCTTTCCCACCATCTTTCCGATATTACCTTTCTCGCAGAAAGGCAGTATCAGATAGGGCCTGTCACCGCTGATGGCAAAGAACAGCGGACGAAGCAGATTCTTGTGATTGGCATTGACCATGAGTGCGAACTCATGGGTGAGAATATCCTTGCCGTCCTCGTCGATGCCTGTTGTAGGGTTGTAAATTTTCAGGGCAAGGGTCACGCCAGTCTGGATGTCTCTTACTTTCCACACCTCTGAAAATGCTCCTCGCCCGAGAAGTTCTTCTTGTTCGTATCTTTCGTCAAATATTGCCATTGTTGATATATTGTTTCTAAATAATCAGAATTCGTAACCGAGGGTGAAGGATACACCCTGGAATTTCTCTTTCTCTTCACGGCGCGTGCCATTATTGTAGTATTTACAGAACGACGTGAGGTCGGCCGTCCATGCAGCACTCACGGAGAGACAGGTGCCGATGATCAGCTTCAGGCCAGCCTGATAGCCGAACTGGAAACGGTTGTAATCATAGTCGTATGTATAGTCGCCGTCGAAGATAATCCATTTATCCCTATTGCCGTACTTGTCTCTGTCGATTTCCTCAGCATAGATATTCCATTTCACGAAAGCACCTCCGAATGGCATGATGGCAAATTCGGGAGCAACGTCAAAACGGACGCTGATGTTGATGGGAATCTTGGAGTAATAAAGGTTGAAATTATACTTATCACCGTTTTCATACCTCTCAGAAAACCAGGCACCGCTGGCCTCAAAGATCGTCGTCAAATAGACGGGACTATAGCCCATTTGGAAATTATAGCCGACACCAACAGTCGCAGTATGGAAGAGGCGGTTATCATAACCTTTTGCTGTGGTCGTGAGCTGCATGGGGGCATAGCCACCATAGAAGGTACACCATCCCTCTTCATAATCATTATTATAATTGTGCACGTTACTGGTGTAGCGCGACTCGCGCCAGTTACCGTATTCGTCATAATACTGTGCAGACACCGTACTGCAGATCATTGCCAGAAGGGCTGCTGAGATGAATCTAATCTTCTTCATTGTGTATGGTTTTTAACGTGAATGTCTGTGTGATGAGCCTCCGCCTCCTCGGGAGCCACTATGGGATCCCCCGCCACTGAAACTGCCGGCCCGGGAACTGCCTCCGCTACTAAAGCTACTACCGCGTGGACCACTACCGCCACCACGGTAGTTGTTTCCACCATGGGAACGGACAGGAGGAGGTGATGAGAACCGGCCTGCGCCACCACCGTCGAAACGCACATTGACAGAAGAGTTAGTCTCGACGACTCCCGTTCCTTGTCTGTTCAGAGGCAATGAGCCTGCAGCCGTCTGGCTGGGAGGAATATCCTCAACCTTATAATCGTTGTTGTGGGCTTGTGACGACTGTTTGACCAGAGCCGAGAGCTCCTGCGAAGCCTCTGCACGGTGCCTGCCATTGGGATAGTTGCGCAAGTAGTTATCGTAGTCGCGAGCCGACACGCAACTGTTGAATGCCTGATCGTCGGCCGCATTTGGGTCAGGCTTCGGAGTGGGGGGAACTACGGGCTTCTTGGGTTCTTCTTTTTCTTCAGGAACCTCGGGTTCCGGCTGCTCTGGCTTCTCTTCTTCAGTGATATATAAAGTCTTTGTTTGTGAAGTATTCTTGACATGTTCTGCCTGCTTGGGTTTGTCAGGACGGGATTCTTGCATCAAAGCCTGTGGAGCCGGAGCGTTGTTGGTCATCGATGAAATATGGTGACGGGCTTCCTCCACATACGATGAGTTGGGGTGGTCTTTGATGAATTGCTCATAGTCCTGTATGGTCTTGCAAGAGAGATAGTCTTGCTGTTCATTGATTTCGCTGATAATCATGGAGCCTCCTGTGATCAGAAGGACGCCGAAAATAACGGCTGCGGCAATCAGCAGGCCGCGCTTTAAAATTGGATTGCCGCTGTTTGGGGTCTGTGGGTTATAGGCCTTGCTCTGATTGATGCGGCTGTTAATGGTGCTCTTACGACTAGTAGCAGTCACTGTCTCTGTGTGATGGACTGGGACAGAGGGCTCGACATGGACAATCGTCTGAGACTCTGGCACGGGTGCCGGCGTCGGCTTATAATCTGGTTTGACGTTTTGAATGGGGAGTGGTGGAAGAATTCTATGCTGTAGCCAGGCCGTGGCATACTCATTGATCTGTGTGGCAGTAGGGCGATTCCATGTCTCTGCAGCCAGACAGCATATAACGAGGTTTGCCAGTTCTGGAGAAAATTTACCACTTATGGCCGGTATACGGGCACCGTTGAGCTGCACACAGCCTCCCATACCTTCCCACAGCACGTCGCCGGTCATCAGCTCGTAGAGTGTCATACCGAATGCCCAGATGTCGCTGGCCAGAACAATCATCGGTTTTTCCGAGAAACGTTCAGGACCCATGTAGGCAATGGTGCCAGAGCTGCTGTTGTTGTTCGTGCGACTCATCTTTGTGCGGAAGGTGCGGCTGATGCCGAAGTCGGAAATGACATAGCGGCCGTCGCTGGTGATGAGAATGTTATCAGGTTTGATATCCTGATGAACGACAGGGGGCTGCTGACTGTGCAAGAAGGCCAGACCACCCGAAACATCGAGAATGAACTTCCAGATCTCCGACTCAGGCATCTGTCCTATCTGACGGCTTACTGAACCGTTGGCACAGTAGGGCATCACCAGATAAGGACAATTCTCGTGAACATCGAAATGATTGATGTTCAGAAGATTCGGATGACGCAGGCGATAGGCAATCTTAAACTCATTACGGAAATCTTCAATACCTTTCTGGTCGAGTGTTCCATAGAACTTGATGGCCACGTCAATATCTGCCAGCACATTATGTGCCAACCAGACGTCGCCAAAACTTCCATGTCCGAGTTGCTTCAGCAACTGATAGTGCTCAGCAAAGATACTGCCTTCTGCGAGATTCATTGTCTTCGTTCTTTCTATGAGGGATATGCACCCGCCACTGCGACGGGCACATATCCTGAACAGCTATGTGTTAATCCACCTCGTAGCCACCCTGACCTTTACAGGTCTGGCAGCGGCCCGTTCCCTTACAAGCCTTACACTGGTTGCCACTGATCTTGCCGGTACCCTTGCAGGAAGAGCAGGAACCCTTACCATTACATACGGCACAGTTACGCCATTCGCCACGCTTGATGATCTGCTCACCCTCATAATACCTGGTATGAGAGGAGGTGGTGGATACGCGATGGCTGCACGATGTAGTGGCTGCCAATCCGAAGATAGCCATTACTGCTAATGCGATAATTGATTTCTTCATTGTTATTACGATTTAAATTGTTTGACTTTCAAAATAATGTTACTGACTGTTGCGGATATCTCATTACGGATGGGTTCACAATCGGGGATGAAATAGATGCACAGGCCTGCCACTACAAGAAGCAACAGCAGAATGAGAAAGAAACGTGAGCCTTTACGCTTGTGTCTGACAGGTACGTTACGTATCGTCGTGTTGAGCTCTTCATCAGAGGCTTCCTCCTCTATGTCTTTTGCTTCTTCTTCTCCTTCGTTCTCCGACTTGGCTTCTGTTTCCTCTTCCTCTCCTTCACAATGGATATTACATACGGCAATGGTCACATTGTCGTATCCACCATTAGAGAGGGCTGCAGAAATCAGCTCGTTCTTGCACTCCAAAGGATTGTCATGGTATTCAATCATCGTGTCAAGGATCTGATCGTCGTGACAGAGTGATGACAATCCGTCGCTGCAGAGCATGATGCAGTCTCCATGATGCAGTTGGTAGATACGAGTCTCCGGTCTGGCACGGTTCTCCACGTCGCCGAGGCATCGGGTGATGACGTTCGACAACGGGTGATCGTGCATGAGTTCTGGACTGAGTTCTCCTTTATCTACTAGTTCCTGGACATAGGAGTGGTCCTTGGACAACTGAATAAGGCCATGCTGCTTGTTGAGTACGTAACAGCGGCTGTCTCCACACCAACAGACATACGCCTTGTCGTTGAGAACCCAAGCCATGACGACAGTAGTACCCATACCGCGGGTACTGCTGTCTTCCTGGCTCCGTTTGAGAATGTTCAAGTCGGCCGCCTTGACCACGTCTTTCATGAAATCCTGAATAGACTTGTCATCGGAGATGGCATCTTTGACCTGTTCTGGTGTGAACATATTCTGTATGGTCTCGACGGCAATGGCCGAAGCCACCTCACCGGCATTTGCGCCGCCCATACCGTCGGCTACCACCAGAAGAACACCATTTTCTCCAAGGTCAGTATAATCACTGGTTTGGGGAATCATCCAGTTTGATGTCGTAAGATCGCTGCACACAACAAAGTTATCTTCGTTGTTCTGTCGGATCAGTCCGACATTCGTCCCCGCAGCCAACTTGAATTTAATGTCTGACATATTGTTTTATTAATTACATTTTGCAATAGGTACAAGCTTGTCTTCGCCTCTAAGCTGACCAACCATCACACCAATGGCACGATAGGCGCCATTCGTCTCCTTGACGAAGGCAGGTGAACCCAGATAGCCGGGGTTGCGGTTGGCATCCTGAAGGATGATGTTGCCGTCCTTCGTGTCGGTGCGCGAAGTGCTTGACTTGAAGTAGCTGACATAGTCGGGCAGGTTGTGGATGTTGGGATTATCCTTGAATCCAGCCACCTGAATCTCCGTACCACCATCGCTCGACAGCGACTTTCCTGCATCGTATGGGATACCGGCGCTGCTCTTGCCTGGCAGAAGTGCATAGCACTGTGACCACGGTGTGTAGACGGTGAGCGAGTATGTCACCTTCTTGCTCTTGCTGATCTCGATACCGTTGTCCTTCAGACGAGCTCTGACATCCTTGGTGATGGTGATGGTCTCCTCTGCACGGTCGCCACTGGTGTCAACCACGAAGTCGAGGTTGTTGAAGGTCAGCTTGTGGGCTGTTCCTGCGGTGCTGTATGCATCGTAGTCGATAATCACCTTACAACCTGCTGCCACATACTCTGCCATGAGCACACGCCACTCACCACCAAGCTCCTTATAGAAGAACCACGGCTGGACGTTCTGACGGGCTGTGACCAGCGTACCGTTGCTCAATACGAAAGCAGTACCGCAGATGACGTCGGTCAGAGAGATACCGGGATCGAACGAACGACCGTCTCTCTCAACTGTGATACGGCGGATCTTCAACGTGTAGATGTGACGATAGTAGTCACGGATGGTAGCACTGGCATCACCGTGAGCTGTCGGGTTAGCCTGCATAGCGCCTTCCACAACGGCTTCCTCACCGGAGATAATAGCATCCTTTCCAATGCCAGCAATTTCCTCGTCAGCATCCTTGTTTGTGGGCACCATGACCGATGAGCCTTCCAGTGCACCAGGAGCTACGCTTGCAATATCCTCCTCATCCATTCCATAATCGACAGCCTGACGGCTTACCTTTGCCAGTTGTTTCTGATAATGGCTTGCCTCAGATGCAACACTCGACAACTGACGATTCACGTAAACGATACGCTGACGGATTTCCTCCTTCTTAGCCTCAGGTGCTGCTGCCAGCTCCTGATTCAGCTGCTCCTGCTCCTGTAGCAACCCCTGCTTGACAGTTGCCAGAGAGTCGAGCTTCACTTGATAGCTTGCCATCTCCTGACGAAGAGCCTTATTGTCGAGGCTCAGCTTGTAGTTCCATGCACCGAAACCGAGAATGGCCAGGATCAGCAGAGCAGAGAGCGCCCAGATAGCACGGCGGTAGGGACGGAGTGCCTGCTGACGGAAGAGGTTCATACGCTCGGTGAGCTTGATACTAGAGGTGAGTCCCTGCTTGCCCTGCGGCTGGATAAAGCCAAGACGCGGACCGTTGACAGAGAGCTGGATTTCATCACCCGACTGTAGATAGTAAGTTCCCTGAATCGGACGACCGTTCACCAACGTGGGGTTCGAAGTTGACAGATGGACCAGTTGCCAGTTGTTACCGTCTCGAACGATGGCGGCATGCTTGCGACTGACCGTGTCGAACGATTCGTCGTAACGAACCTGACAAGAGGCATCACGACCGAGCTCAATCTGGTCGATGATGATTTTCTGTGACTCACCAGCACTATGATACTTAGAACTGGTCTTGTGTTCCAGGATGTAATATGTACGTCCTGATCCATTGAAGATGGCACCCATACCAGCTCCTACTGAGCCGGCTACTGTGCGTTTGTAATTGTTTTGTGTATCCATAAAATTTATAATTAAAGGGTTATTAAAAATTTTCAAATCTCATAGTGACATCACCTATAGCGATAATGTCACCTGCTTTCAGGTAAAAGCCGTTACTTGTGACGGGCTTGGCGTTGACATACGTGCCGTTGCTGGAGTTCTGCCACTGTCGGTACTCATTCCGCCACTGACCGTCGCGAAGAATCCATAGCCCGGAACTGGAATCTATTTCAATTGTACAATGGAAACGTGACATGAAGTCACTGAAGTCCGACTTGATTTTGATGATATTTCCCTGCTGTCTGCCGATGGTGAGAATCTTGCGTCCCGCATTAGCCATCTCTGTCAGGTTGTAGGTCTTGCCGTATTCCTCTCCTTGCAGAATCCGCAGTTGGAATCCTCTGGTCTGCTGTTGGGGAGCGTATGACTGTACCATCCTGACGGGTTCGCTGTAACTGACGCCTACCTGCTGGGGCAGCAGCCTGAGTACTTCCTGCACTGTCTGCAACCGCTGTTTGAAGTCGGGCATCAGACAACCGTCAATCACCTTCATCCATTGTTGACCGTTAGGCACCGTCTGCAGTAATCCCTTGTTCCAGATGCCATCCTTGCCACGCTTCTGGTATTCTGCCAGGTCGTTGTGGGATTCCAATGTTCCAAACGGCAGTTGACCAGTTAAAAGCTGGAAAAGTAGCACTCCGAAAGAGAAGATATCCGTTGTCGGCAATACCGTTGCCCCACCTCTTGCACGGGTGGCTTGTTCAGGAGGCATATAAGCATAGGTACCGAAGATCTGATTCGGTTTACCGAAGATGTTACGCTGTGTCATCCGGTGCGTACGATCTCCAGAAATACCGAAGTCTGTCAGGGCTGCCTTACCGTTCTGCTTGAACAGCACATTCTCAGGTTTCAGGTCACGATGAACCTTTCCTCTGTCGTGTAGGGCATTGAGACCGACCAGGATATCCTGACAGATGCGTGGTGTCCTGCTGTCAGGCTTGCCGAGCAAGGGCTCCAAATCACCGCCTGGACAATATTCCATCACGATGTATGGATTACCTCCAACAATGCCATAACTCAGCGAACGGACCAGGTTGTCGCAGTCGATCTGACCAGTCTTGAACTCCATCTCAAAACGGTCCATGAGGGGCTGTCGGATCTCTGCCGGTACCTCCCATAGCCTCAGGAGCTTCAGGGCATACATACTGCTCCGACCGTCTTCGACCAGATAAACAGCACCGAAGGATCCCTCTCCGAGGGACTTCTTGACGCTGTATCTGCCGTCAATGACGCTTCCTGGCTGGAAGTCACATCTGTCAACAACCTGATAGGTCACAATCTCTTATGTTATTCCGTTTCAAACTTGAATCTCCTGTCTCCCAACACGATCACATCACCTGGCTCAAGAGCTAGCTTACGGTTGGCCTCGATATATGTTGAGCCAAGTTCACTCCGATTCAGCACATACCACTTGCCGTCCTCACAGATCAGTTCGGCCTGTTCCTTCGAGGTGATGGTACGGTTGTCCTTCTCGGTATTTTCCCGATTCAGGATGATAGAGTCTCCCTCGTAGTCGTTCCTGACGGCCTCGGTTCTCTCACCCTCTTCCAGGATAATAGTCAGGTGACACTTGGGCTTCGGGGGCTCGGGTGGGGGCGTTGGTTTGTGAATAATAGCACGAACCGTCGGCAGATGAATGCGCTCTCCGCACTTCGGACAGAAACTGAAGTCGATGGACACCATCGACCCACACTTGACGCATTTCACTTCCTCGGCGATATCCAATTCCACCTGATCTGCCTTCTTTTCCACGGGCTGTTGAATAGCCGTAATAGCAGCCCCTAAGCTGGCACCACAGTTCGGACAACTATTGAAATCACCAACTACCGGATAACCACAATGCGGACAACTCTTAGGAGCTTGAGAAACCGTTGCTTTCATAGCTGCCTGTTTCTGTAGGTCGGCACTGCTCACGATTCTGGTAGGCCTTGGTGTCGGCTCTGCCTGTTGTGAGTTAAGCACCGTTGGCCGAGGCGTCGGTTCTCCACCAAGATAGTTCGGCACATTGACACCGTTGTAGGGATCCTGGTATTGGGATCCACCTGCTTGAAGCGGATGTCCGCATTTGACGCATACACTACTACCGGGAGCATTATCCCAGCCACAATTGTTACATCTCATACTTTTTCCTTTTAGTTATGGTATTATTATGTTGTTATTTCTGATCGACTCTGATAATAAACTCCTCGTTCTGACTCTCAATCCGGATATAGCCTGTACGACCGCTCTTGAAATCCGGATCGGTCTTAGCCAGAGGCTCTGCCTTGATGGTGATCTCATTGCCGCTCGTCACGGTCACCTCACACCATTCGGGATATTTTGTCAACTCCCAGTTCTTATTGTCGGAATACAGAGTATCGCTGTTACAGCTGATGCCGACTTTCTGGGTACCACCCTTGCGCTTATTAATCTTGATATCCGCCTTTGTTGCATCGAGACGGGGTTTATTGCCTTTCTGCGTCAGTTTAATGAAACGGGTTACCTGATCATAGATAACCGTTATACCTGTCTGACGATTCAGGGTACTGCTGGTAGCCAGACAGTTCACCAACAAGTTCTTGCCGTCCATCGACTTAGTCAATTTACACCAGCTCTCATGTTCAGAAGCTACATTGGCCATCCAATCGCTGCTTTCCGGCATCGTTTCAATGCCAACAATTTTCGTGTCTTCACCAGAATCGAAAGCCAGGCTGTAAGCAGAGAGCGTCAACTGCTTCGATGGCGTTTCCTTCTTGGCATCTTCTTCACCACTGTTTTTCTTCTTTTTGGCAAGTCGGTTACACTTGGCAATCTGTGCATTGCACTTCTTCACGTTGGCAGCACTCTTATTGATGGCCATGGAAGCCTTAAAACTGGCGATGGCTCCCTGATAATCACCCTTGTTCATCAAGGCAACACCTTTATTATAAGATTCGCTGGCACTCTGGGCATAACTGGCAATGGGGACAAAACACAGCAGCCCAATAATCATGATCAGTTTACTAATCGTCTTCTTCATCTATAGTTTCGTTTGATTGGTTATCAAGCAAGTCTTCAATAAGCGGTTTGATAGCATCGGCCCTGGTTCTGAATTCCTCCACGTATTCCGCTCCGGCATCCAGATTCTTGTAGATAGCGAGCAGAGCTGCCTTGATGGCTGACTGCTGCTGTAGAGCTGTACTGGCCACATTAATATCGAGAGAGTCTTTATCGGCAAGAGCGTCATCAAGTCTGACGAGTGCTTTCCGATAGATATCTTCTACCTTATTATATATAGAAGCATCAGTATATTCATCGGGGTGGTTCTGAATGATGGTGTCAGCCCCCTCCTTGATGTCAAGTGCTTCCTGTATCCTCACCTGGGCGATAGAGTCATAGTTCGGACGGGGAGCTACTTCCACAACGGGCTGAGGCTCCTCGCTACCACCGGAGATGAAAGCTACGGCAATTCCTATTAGTACGACAGCAGCCGCGATGGCTCCGATGATCAGCGTCTTGTTCGGTCCTTGCTGGATGGGCTTACTCTTCTTGATTGAAGGCTCGGGCTGAGCTTTTACTGCCTGGGGCTGGGCCGTGTTCTTCGGATTCTCTTGCATCTTAGCTGGCTCTACTGGAGTAGGAGGTACGATGGGCTCTGGAGCAGATGTTACAAGTTCTGGTGCAGGTGCTTCATTCTTGATACCATGCATGTGGTTGTAAGTCATCTCCTCAATCTTACTGGCCGATGGACGGTCCCAAGTATCCTTAGCCAGACACATGGTTACAAGATCTTTCAGATCCTGTGAATAGTCGCCTTCGATGATAGGGATGTCAGCACCGTTTTTCTGCATTCCGCCACCATAATTACCAAAAGGTGGAAGACCTGTCATCAGCTCGAACATCATAGCGCCAAGTGACCAAATGTCACTAGCCATGATGGGCTTGGGATTAGTGCTGAAGCGCTCAGGTCCCATATAGGCTAATGTGCCACCGCTTTGTTCTTGAGCCTGTGCTCCCCGGATAGTGCTCCTGACTCGGGCACTGATACCAAAGTCGGTGATGAGGTATCGGCCTTCATCATCGATAAGGATATTGTCGGGTTTGATATCCTGATGAATCAGAGGCGGTGTCTTCTCGTGCAGATATGCCAATCCGGCAGCCACGTCGTGGAGCATCTTCCAACATTCATCCTCTGGTATGTTCTTACCTTCAGTGAGGTATTTGAAGGCAGAACCATTCTTGATGAGGGGCATAATAAGATAAGGCATGCGGTCCCAGCAGTCGAAATGGGTAGGACGTAACAGGTTCGTGTGATTCATGTCAAACACCAACGAGAACTCCTGGGTGAAAAGCTTGATGCCGTTGTCGTCAAGACCCGTTCCTGGGGCATACACTTTTACTGCCACCTGAACCTTAGTCATGTTGTCTTCTGCAAGCCAGACTTCGGCGAATCCGCCTCTGCCTAATAGCCTGATCAGTTTGTATCTCTCTGCGAAAAGCAGACCTTCTGATAGTGCCATGTTAATTGTTTTTGTTATTTTAAAGTTCAAAAGTACTATTTTTTTGCTTAGGATATAGAGAAATAATCAAGTAATTAATTTTTTTTAATATTTGTTTCTTAATTTTTGCCAATTAATCAGCTAGAAGAGAGAAATAGTTTGATATCTGACAAATATTTCTTACCCGTTTCGGTACCAATGTCGTAGATATGCTGCATCTCCTCTGGATCGTGTGAGAAATGCCCGATGGGCAATTTCTCTTGTGGACGGATGACCAGACAACGCCCTTCTTGCTCAGCCTGCCTGACATATTCCAATTCCTTATTATACATCAGGTGCCTTTTGTCCATCGCTTCAATCATACGGGGATATTTCCTCAAGGCTATGCGCATCAGTGGCATCAGCGGGTTATGCTCCTTGACATAGCCCTCGGGCTGGGTAAGGATGACAACATTACGTTCGTAGCCGATGCTCTCAAAGTAGGCAAGGGGAATGGAGTCTGCAACACCACCGTCGAGCACTTTCATGCCCTCCAACTCAACGACTTTCGAGACCAGAGGCATAGAGGCCGATGCACGGATCCAGTCGTAGGTCAACGGTGTGGCCTTGTCCAACTTTTTATAGATTGGCTTACCAGTCTCCACATCCGTACAGACAGCATAGAAAGCCATGGGGTTCGCATTATAGGCTTCGTTGTCGAAGAGATCATACTGTGTGGGAATAATATGGTAGCCGAATTCAGCATTGTAGAGGTTACCGGTCTTTAGCCACGACTGCCAACTACAATAGCGTTTATCACGAGCGAACGTTTTATTATATCTGATGGCACGACCCTGTTGACGCGACTTGTAGTTACAGCCAAAGGCCGCTCCTGCTGAAACACCAATCAGTCCGTCAGGTTCAATACCGGCGTCCATCATCACGTCGATGATGCCGCAGGTGAACAACCCACGCATCGCACCGCCTTCAAGTACCAGTCCTCGTTTCATTTTGACATTAGTTTACCGGTTTTGGTTGCAAAGATAATGCATTTATTGAAAATGACGTACAAAAAAGTGCAAAAAATTTGGATGTATAGGAAAATCTATTTAATTTTGCGCATTGAAACCATCATATTAAATGTAAGGACGTATGAAGAAACTGATTTTTGCACTGTTTGGCGTAGCCATGCTCACGCTGACATCTTGCCAACCTAAGAAGGTGGCTGTGGCTCACACACCGTATCGCACCATCGTGACCTATGACATCACGTTCGATATCAACAAGGCCGATATCAAGGATGAGTCGTTGGTCGAGATCAATCGTATTAAGACCCTGATGGACCAGAACCCCGAACTGAAGTATGAGGTTCAGGGTCACACCGATTCCACTGGTACGCCAGAGTCAAACCAGAAACTTAGTGAGAAGCGCGCTCAGGCCATCGTTGACAAATTGGTTGAATTAGGTATCGACGAGAGCCGTCTGACGGCCGTTGGTAAAGGTCAGTATGCGCCTATTGCCGATAACGCCACAGAAGAGGGACGGGCACAGAACCGTCGCGTGGTGTTTGTAGCAAAATAATCTGTGATGAGACTTCTACTCACACTTTTCTCCATGTGTATCTCGGCAGGCGTCTGGTCGCAGACGCTTGCTGATCCCAAGTGTATTTCCATGATGGATGTTCCTCTTGAAGGTCCTGACTCGGTGTTCCTGCCTGCTCTGGAGAGTGCTGGCTTTGTACAAGTCCATCCAGAGGAGCCAGAACCTGATACCTATTACCTTGAAGGTGATTTCTATGGCATCAAATCATCGGTGATGGTTACTGTCAACGAGAAGACTAAACTGCTCTCCGACGCAGTGGTCACTTGTGGTCCTTATCGTACCCGTGATCTTTACGACCGTAACCAGAAGTACCTTATAGGCAGGCTACAGCGCGAATGGGGTAACTTCAAGGCCAAGGGTGACGGCTCGCTCTATATGCTTAACAGTTATGGTTATATCCGTCAGTCAACGGGCCTTGATGAACAGGGTCTTCATGCCATCCGTTATTACTATCTGAACTCGTCACCATATTATAAGGATGCTGCCAATATGGGACTGAAGGGCCTTGTGCAAGAGGTTATTACAGAAAATCCTGTGACAGAGAATGATATTGAGCACTTTAGTGAGACGGGGCAGCTGGCCAACGACGATCTGATAGACCGTGAGTACGACTCCCGAGGTTATCTCGTCAGTGCTGCTATGCGGGAGAAGGCAGGTGGCAAAAGCCGTCTGACATACCAATACGACAGTGACGGTTGTCTGGTAAAACGTACACTGGTCAATGCAACTTCAGGCATCCGGTCCATCAACGAATACCGTTATAACACCAGTTACGAGATTATCCAGCAAAGTATGAAGGCATTCAATAAGGAAAATGAGTGTATCGTCTCCATCAGCATGAAGAACGATCTGCAGGAACGTGACGACAACGACAACTGGACGGTGAACAAGATGCAACTCACCTATTGGGAGAAGGGACAACGCACCTCGATCCAGACCGTCGAGCAGCGTCGCACTATCAGCTATTGGGACGAATGACTTAACTGATTAATGCAAGAAACTCGTCTTCACTCATAATCTTAATCCCTAATTTCTCGGCCTTCTGAAGTTTCGAAGGTCCCATATTTTCGCCTGCCAGGATAAACGATGTCTTTGCACTGATGCTACCTACATTCTTCCCCCCGTTCTGTTCGATCAAAGCCTTGTACTCATCACGGCTGTGATGGGCGAAGACACCGCTAATCACCACTGACTGCCCAGCGAGAATTTCCGAGATTGCTGCCGTCTGTTCCTCCGACAGTTCCATCTGCAGACCATAGTTTCTGAGACGCTCCACGATTTCACGGTTCTTTTCATCGTGGAAGTAGGAGATGATGCTCTTTGCCATCACCTCACCGATACCTTCTACCTCCTGCAGT
>Ga0310786_10007144_pt1 | contig 14634 bp, 6 predicted proteins | sample AusTroGonzalo_MG_FD_203881 | JGI IMG/M metagenome (GOLD analysis project Ga0310786, IMG submission 203881) | Bovine rumen microbial communities from tropical cattle in Woodstock, Queensland, Australia - Gonzalo_03 (v2) (version 2) | ecosystem: Host-associated > Mammals > Digestive system >... | reverse complement strand
TTGGCGAGTTTGCCCAGGCTTATGGAACCCATCCTGTCCTCTGCATGCCACATATAGGCCACATTGCTCGTAAGGGTCTTCAGCGCCTCATGGCGGCTGATAGCCTGGTCGATATTTCTGATCCACTCATCCGGGAATGACGGCAGCTTCTTCAAAACGCCCATTAAGAATGCCTGAACTGCGCTGAACGCAGGCGACACGGGGAAGTCTGAATGGCTGGCCACCACGCCGCCTCCATCGATGATGGATTTGACCGGATAGGCATTCCTGGATTTCTCTTCGCCCACATAGGCAACCTCCTGTGGATAACCGGCAGGATGCTTGATGGTCCACATGATGCCGCATACGGCCATGACATTATATTCGCCGATTCTCGTCACATCTTCCGGCGTAACTTCCTGCAAGTGTGCAAGGGCATTTCGCATATCGAAATTACCCACCTCGGTCTGTGCCTGGGCAAAAGCGTCAATCCATGCCTGGGTGGCGCCGTCGCCAATGGAATGAACATGGACATTCAAGCCATGCGCGGCCGCCGCCTTGACCATCCTTACCATCTTGTCGTGGTCATCGAATCTTCTTACGCCCTTATACCCGGGTTTGTCTACATAATCATCCAGCATCCACGCGGTATGACCTTCTACAACTCCGTCTGCAAAGATCTTGGCCCCGATTACCTTTACATGCTGGCCGTTATACTCTTTTGCCTCCTGGGCAATTCTGGCCATATCCTCTTCAGGGGTATCGGTATTGTCATTGACAAAGCTGCCGCAGAAGGAATACATCTTCAGCTTGCCCTCATCGTCAAGTTCCTTGTAAGCACGGGGGTCTTCCTTGGTCAGGAGCTGGTAACCGGCGTCGTATACACCCGTATATCCGTTGGAAAACGCGTATTGCTGGAAGCCCAGCAGTTCTTCCTTCGCTTGCACAATATCCGGCTGAACTCTCAGGACCAGATCAATGGCGGGCTTTTCGGCCAGCAGGCCATTCGGCTTCCCATTCTCATCCACATGGATACATTCCGTTCCCCACTGCTTCACGGCGTCTTCATTGATGTCGAAGGCTTCCATCGCCTTGGTATTGACCCACATCATGTGGCCGCTGCCACTTTGACTAATCATGGGTTTGTCCGGGCAAATCTCATCCAATTGCTTGGCGTTCAGCTGATACAACAAATCATCGGCCCAGCCCGAACCCACGTAGTGCGGTTTATCGGGGTTCTCCTGAACATATTTTTTCAGAATGGCCAGATAATCCTCCGGCGTCTTGCCTTCCGAGAGCTTCGCCCTGCCGAACATCATGTTGGCGGCAAGCCCGGGATGGCAATGTGCTTCCAGGAATCCCGGATAAATGGAATTGCTTCCATAATCCAAAACTTGGGTATTATCACCTTGTAGTTTCATGGCGGCTTTCTTGCTGCCTACATAGATGATTATTCCATCAGCCACGGCGATAGCCTCAGCGTATGGCTTGAACTCATCCATCGTGATGACATTTCCAAGAATAATTGTCTCTGCTTTCATGGTCTGTAAAATGTCTTTTTTACATCTTTTTCAATCTCGGAATACAGTTGGTTCACTTCCTCCTTTGTGTAGTCGGACTCGTCGAAGCTTTTGGAGAAAGTCACCTTGATGCTGGCAAGCTGTCCGGCCGCCCGCTTGTCCCGCCTGAGGTCGTGCCCGGTGAGAAGGATATAATCGCACAGGGTATCCCCCATGAACCAGAAGAGAACAAAAACCAGCTCACGCGAAACTTCTTCCAGGCCTTCTGTGAGCCACAGCAAGATGGCGGAAAGGACCAGGCCGACGGTCATGATGAGAAAGCGCTTGGTATGCCGTTTCACATCCTTTTCCACCACGCCCAGCTTGTAGGCATAATACTCCCGGATCGTCGCGACAACGGTTTTTCTCTCCTCTTCTGTGAGGCAGTCCTCAATGATATCCAGCACAATGGGACAATCGGGAGGAAGCACCCCGGCACCGAGTTCAACCAAATCTTTGAAATCCGGATTCAGGGTTTCATATCGATTGATGCAGAGAGGGTGGATGACATCGGAATAGGAGGTAATCTTGACCGGGAACGTGGCAATTCCGTTATTGATAAAATCCCGGTGCAGCAGATCGTCCATCCGCCCTTTTCTGGACTCGAACAATTGGCCGACTTTCTCTTTCATGTCGATGGAATGGCTTTAATTCACCTTCTTGCCGCCGAAATACACCTCGGAGGGCTTGTTGTAGCTGAAGCCTTCTTTCTCTGCGGTGAGGAGATCGTTGTCGAACACCAGGAAGTCGGCATCCTTGCCGGCCTCGATGGAGCCCTTCTTATCCTCGATGCCAAGCTGCTTGGCGCCGTTGATGGTAAAGCCGATGAGCATCTGGTCGATGGTCATTCTCTCATTCTCGGGCGGGAATACTTTGGCTGCTACATTGAAGGGGTAGTTTCGGGTCTTTTCGGTAATCCAGCGGGTCATGCCCACTTCCATGCCCAGGTAGGGGTTCCAGGGGGTGAAATCCATGAAGACGATGTTGTCGCTGGACCATGCCACCGTGGCGCCGCTGTCCCAGACGGTCCTGCAGCGGAACTGCTTCTTGGAGCGTTCCTCACCCAGCCATGTGGCGCTGACGCTGGTGTCTCCGGAGTGCCAGTGCGGCGTGTAATTCGCGAACACGCCCAGCTTGGCGAAACGCTCCAGATCGTCGTCGCACTGAACCTCCAGATGCGCGCAGGTGACTCTCACGTGCAAGTTGTCTCCCATCTCCTTTCTGGCCATCTCCACGCCGTCCAGCACGGTGCGGGATGCACGCTCTCCGACGGTATGAAGGTGCAGGTCCAGATTCGCCTCATTCAGTTCCTTCAAAACCTTGGCGATTCCTTCTGCGGTGAAGGCGGTGGATCCCGTGGTATGGACATCCACATAGGGCTCCACCATAGCCGCGGTGTGGATCTTCTGGGTGCCGTCCATGAAAACTTTCATGGTATGGACCTTCAGGTGCTCTGAATTATACTCACGCTGCATGCGCTTGAGTTCCCTGAGGCCCTCCTCGGCGACACGCTCCGAGTCGATCACCAGGCTGCCGTCCACATATATGGGCAGTTTGCCCTGCTTGTCCAGCGCGACCAGGCGTTTGTACACCTTCTCGTGGAACTTCATGTCCCCCGGAAGACCGGCATCAAATACCGCGGAGACGCCGTATTCGACGCAGAAATCGATCCAGCGCTGGAGCGCCGCGTCAACCTGCTCGTCGGTAAGCTCCATGCCACAGTCAAGAATGATCTTGACTTCCGTTGCGCCTTCATACATATTGCCGGTCACATGGCCGTCCTTGCGTACATAATAGGCAAGTCCCGGGATGGGATCCGGCGTGTCGTCCGTAATGCCATGCCGCTGCAGGATCTTGGAGTTGACCCAGATGCTGTGTCCTTCCCCTTCCTGGATCTGCAGCTCGGCATCGGGGCAGATGGCGTCCAGCTCCTCTTTTACGATATCCTCGCCTTTGAGGAACCTTTTCTCCATGTAGAATCTGTAACGCTTCTCACCGGGATGCTCCTTGATATATTTCGCCATGATGTCCAGTGCAGCCTGCTTGCCGTCGGGCTCAATGCGATCGCCCATCGGTGCGTACTCAAAGCCCACGGGAATGGTTACGTGCATATGGCTGTCGATGATGCCCGGCATGATGAACTTGCCGCCGAGGTCCGTGACGGGGCCTTCAAAGTCCTTCAGGCCGGTCTCGTCGCCGACATAAACGAATTTGCCGTCTTTCACCACAAGGGCAGTGGCTTTGGGGTTGTTCTTGTCTGATGTGTAGATTTTTGCGTTTTTAATGATCTGGTCAGCTTTCATGGTTGTATTTTTTTATGCATTATTCTTTTCTTCACTGTTCATGAAGGGCTTTGGCAGCCGGAGGGGCAGCGCTCCCGGCAGGATCTTTAGATGGAACTGGGCGCCGGGAAGTTGTTCGCCGTCGATGTAAATGTCGATGAGATCCTTGCTGCTGATGGTCACTTCGCGGGCCTGCCGGTGGAGGACTTTGTTCCTGCCCGGGCGGCTGCCGATGTGCTTGCCGCTGCGGTAGAGGGGAATCAGCATCAGGAGGCGCAGGAGGCTCATGGCGCGGAAGAAGCACACATCGATGAGCCCGTCATCCACCTTCGCATCCGGGGCACAATAGAATTCGCCGCCCACACGCCGCCCGTTGGCGAATGTGCAAAGCACCATGGGGCCACGGGCGATGCGCTTGCCGTCCACCGTAACCTTGATTCGGTTGAACCGGCTGGTGAGGATGGCGTTGATGACACCCCTCGTATAGGCCTGATGGGCCGACTTCCCCTTGGCGACGAGCTCGTTGGCGCGGGATGCGACCTTTGAGTTGAAGCCGATGTTGCAGACATTGAGGCAGTAGCTGTCGTTTACCTGGATGATGTCGGTCGGGCTGACGGTGCCCTCCAGCATATCCCTGACGCTGCGGAAGCCGCGTCCGGGGAAGTTGATGATAAAGTCCTGAGTGGCACCGCCGTAATATAGGACGGCCATGGTCTTGTTTGTGGACAGTCCGGCCGCTTCTTCGCTGGAATGGGCGTAGCCGACCAGGCCGGAGGCGACACCGTTGATGATGCCGTTTCCGCCGCAGGCCACGAAGCAGACTTCCTCCTCCGGATGCAGGTCGCAGTAAAGGCGCACATAGCGTGTCGCGTCGCCTTCCCCAAGGGTGGTATAAACCTCGTGCAAGTGAGGAATCTCCTTCAGCTGGTCGAAGAATTCCTGATAATGCGGCTTTTTGTCGGCACGCCCGTTGATGATATAGATGTATTTCATACCTTAAAACTCATTATCGTGATGTCATCGCTCTGCGGATGGCCTGCGGTGAATGCTCTCACAGACTTGTAAATGTGCTCAACAACGGCTTCCTCGTCCATACCGGACTCAAGTCGGCTGACACTCTCCATCAACCGGTCTTCTCCGTAAAGTTCCAGTCTGTCGTTCTCCGCTTCCGTAACGCCGTCCGTGTAGGCCACGATGCGTGTGCCGGGTACGAGGTCGACGTGTTCGTCTTCGTAGGGGAAATTCTCGAAGAAACCAGCCGCAATGTTGCTCTTGACCGGGAGGAAACAGGGCTTTCCGTCGGGCGGTATGACAACCGGCGGGTTGTGGCCGGCATTGCAGAATTCCATGCGCATCGTCTTCAGGTTGATGCGTGCGACGAAGAGGGTGACGAACATGTCGTTGCTGTTGCTGTCGGCCACGCTGTTGTTGATGCGGCTCACGGATTCGTCGAGCGGAAGGTCCAGTGTGGCCACAAAATGGAGCATCGCACGGGTAATCGACATCACCAGCGAGGCCGGAACGCCTTTGCCGCTGACATCGCCGATGGCGATATGGAGTACATCGCCCTTGAGGATGAAATCGTAGAGGTCGCCACCCACCTCCTTGGCGGGCTTCAGGAACGCATGGAGCTGGGGCGGAAAATCGGTGTTCAACATCCCCATCTGGATGGTGCGTGCCACGTTGAGTTCCGACTCCATCCGTTCGTTGTCGTTCTTGGTGGTTTTCAGCTGCCCGATGTAATCCGAGATGGAGTTCTGCAGGTAAACGAAACTCTCCTTCAGGCGAAGCATTTCATCCTCGCTGTTGATTTCCGGCAGCAGGGCTTTGAAATTGCCCTTGGCCATATTCTGTGCCGACACAGAGAGTTCCGTAACAGGACGCGTCATCCGGCGGATCACGCGGCGGCATAAGAAGAACGAAACGGCGATTCCAACCAAGCCCACAAGCACCAGGTTCGAAATCAGCGCCAACTGAATACTTGCGGCATCTCTGTCAACGGCAATTTTCGACAAAATGCCTATTATAATAAATGAGGCGAAGAAGATGACGGACACGATGCCGATGATCTTCCAGCTCAACCGGCTTGAAAAGGATCTGTTATTCACGTCAGTTGCGTTAGGTTTTGATAATTATTCTCCGGTCTCTTTCACGAAACATGCCACCAGCCCGTAGGCGATGGTGGGCCGTATCCAGATCTCCGTGAGCATATAGGCGGTGTATTGATCGCCGGGCTCCAGGAGGATGTCCACGTTATAGAGCGTGGCGATGAGCATGTCGATGACGAAGATCATCCACAGGTTCCTCTTGGAGTAGTACTGCCATTCCTTGCGGGCATAGAAGTACGTAAGGATGACGAGCAGCGCCACGGAGAGGGTGAGGCACGCCAGGTGCAGCGCGTAATAGGCCAGATGCGGCGCGAACAGGATATCCCTGAGCATGACCGTAATGCCCATGAAAAGCGTGCACCAATAGTTGAATGGCTTGGGCTGGAGGAGGTTGAAAAAATACAACCACATCATCACCAGGCAGGCCACGTAAAATACATTGAGAACCAGTTCGGGCCAGGACTCCTTCAGGCCGAAGTGGCTGACGCCATAAAGCATAATGCCCACCGAGACCATTCCCGCCAGCGCGGTAACGACCACGTCGATGACATTTGCCCTCTTCTTGAATCTTACTTCCATTATTCTCTGCTTTATTTCTCGTCATTGATCACATGCACATCCAGCTGGTTGAACGGGATGGTGATGCCGTTCTCATTCAGCGTCTTGTAAATGAGCTCCTTGGCGCGGCTGATGAAGCCGAATCGCTCCTCGACCAGCACGGACTGCTTCATTGCAATGACGACGCTGCTTTCGCCGAGTTCTGAGACGCCCACCCGGATGCCGCCGTTCGGGTCCACGACGTCGCGCCCGTACTTGTCCTTGGTCTTCAGCTGTTCGCTGGCCGCCAACAGCACTTCCCTCACCTTGTCTATGTCGGTGCCGTAGCTCACGCCCACATTTACTTTCACGTACACGTAGGCGCTGCCGCGCGTGAGGTTCTTGAAGTTCTTGTTGAAGAGCGCGGTGTTGGTGAAGGTGATGATCGGACCGCCCAGCTCCTGGAACTGGGTGGTTTGGTAGCTGATGTTCATCACTTTGCCCAGGTTGCCGTCACATTCGATCCAGTCGCCCACCCGCAAGCGGCCGCCCATCAGCTGGACGCCGTAGATGAAGTTGTTGATGATATCTTTGAGGGCCAGACCGACACCGGCCGACAGGCCGCCGGCGATGAGCCCCAGCGACCCGGTGGGGATATGCAGCGTCAAAATGAAAATGTCGGCATAAATGAACCAGACAAACACGCTGATCAGGCTGTTGCCCAGGGAGAGGTTGACTTCGTTGGCGCGGATGATCTTCCGGTCGTTCTTGCGAAGGAAACGGTGGTAGGAGAAGGCTTGCCAAATGGTGTGGAAGGCCTTGTTTATATAGCGGAACAGGCAGAACATCCCTATCAGGAACAGGATGCTGTAGAGGGATATCCTGAATTCGCCCTGCGTGAAGAAGGGCTTCTCGTAGATGGTCTGGTACAAGTCGTTAAGTTCGAAGATGTTCAGCGCCCAATACACACAAGTCGGAATGGAAAAAAGCACCAGCAACGGAATCAGAACCTCACGGATGAGGTCGTAAAACCACGTGGCGCCGAAAAGCAGTTTCTCCTTGTCTGCTCCTGACACGTAGGTGATTTTGGCATTATAAGCTGCTATGCGCTTTTTCAGGCGCCGCTTCTTGTAAAGGAGTGTCAGGCCCCAGACGGAGGCGATGGCCAGGATGAGCGCGAGCTGAAAGTACCACCAAACCAGGATGATCAGGGAGAAGAAAAAGTAACCGGTCCAGCCGATGATCACTGCGATGGCCGTAATGCCGAAGGAGCCCCAGCCGATTGCCACATCGGTCCTGTCCGCCTTGGCGCTGCGCCGCAGATTGACGGCCAGCTGCCACAGGGCCATCGCCAGGAGCAGGGGCGGGAAGAAGAAATTCAAAAAGGCATTGGGTACGAACAGCGCCCGGCAGCCGATCACGAACATAGCCGTGATAATGGTAGGCATATAGATCCGGATGCTGCTTTTGAGCTTGGTCGGCTCCAGCCGGATGAGCACGGCTGCATTGATGGCCAGCAGCAGCCAGACGAAGGTGTGCGTCAAGTTGAGTGCCTTGTGCGAGATATCATCGAGGTTGGCCTCGTAGCTGAGAGCGATGAACCATGCACAGGCCAGCAGAAGGGCAATATACCCCTTCTGTTCCCTGGCCACCCGTTTTCCGAGGGGCTTCACAATACGGCACAGGAGAAGCAGCAGGAGGTAGCAGATGCCCCAGATAAGAAGGAACGCCAGAATATAAACCGCCAACCAGTACATTCTCGCCGAATTGCTCAGCTGGCTGTTGTTGAGTATATCTTCCTCCGTATAATCGAGATCATTGCTGGTCATCGCTTTCCAGATGTCGGTGAAGCTGTATTTCTCGCCCATCGCTCTCCAGGTCTCATCCCAGTATTCGCGGGGATGCGTAAGGATGGTCCACCAGGGAACCTGTCCCTCCGAAAACACCTTGTCTTCAAGGATGTCATAGTAATCCCGGGCATACTGGTAGGACTCCTCCATGCGAAGACGCGCTTCCCGGTAATGAATACTGTCGGCCATTACCTTCTCACGCGTCTCGGCATACATCTTCAACAGTTCAGAGGCATAGAAGAGGCAGGAATCACGGTCTTCCTGGCCGCTTTCGCTCAGGATAAACGCGGTTGCGTTTTTTTCTGTGGCCAGCGTGTCCGGCAACTCATTCTGGGCCAGCACGGCCTCCACTTGCTCCTGAAGCTCTTGCTGCAGGAGACTTTCGGTTTGCATAAGGTGTGCGTCCAGCGTATCGTTGTGGTAGGCCAGGCTGTCCGGCACCACTTCCAAGTCCTCCAGTTCGGGCGGCAGGCGGCGCAGGGATTCGATCAGGCGCGCGTAGCGGCTGATCTCGATATCCAGACTGGCTACGATCCGGTCGTAGGGGGTACGGTTCTTATTGAAGTTGTTGTATTCCTGGGTCACCTTTTCCAGGGCATAGCTGATGTCGAAGGTGTAATCCTGCTTCTGGGAGTACAGCATCAGGGAAAGGTCGTTGCACTTTTTGACAATGTCCACCATCTCGCGGTGACGCACCTCATAGAGGTTCTCCATCTGAATCCGCGTAGTGTCTATCTTCACATAATCATGGAACAGTTCCCGTCGCAGGTTGGAAAGCGTCGTATCCAGCCCCGACCCTGTAAAGACAGCGATGGCAGGAGCCGTTATTCCGAACAATACTACAAAGAAAATGAGGAGTTTGCGTTTTTTCATTTCGGCTTGGATTATTCAGATTGAGTCTAATTCTTACAAAGATAATAATAAAAAATGGGAATACCTACCACTCCCGCCCTGCCTTTTATCCCCCCCCCAAAAACTGGATTCCGGGGTTGCAGGAAGCGATAGATTTTTGTATATTTGGCTAATTAATTTGCGACGACTATGAAGAAACAAACCCCCGCTACAGGAACTTCCGACAAGGAAGAAGGACGTCAATGGTATATCGATCATTTTGCGGCTTGTGCCGGACTGGAGTCACGGCTGATACCCGATGTGCACGAGGGCGGGAACCCCGCCATGCAAAAGATAGATTTCCCCGTTGCTATAGGGCAGAAGGATCTGGATGCCCTTCAGAAGCACTTCGGATGCCCGTCTGACGTGTTGCTGACAACCGCATTCGGCATAACCGTCGCCGTTTGGAATGCGGATACAAAGGCCTTTTTCCCGACCGGCGGCGGCAAGCGCCCGGTGCTGGTGGATTGGCAGCCGGAAACGCCCCTGAAGGAGTTGTTCGCAAGGCAGAAGGAACAACAGGAAGGCATTCTCCGCGACGAGGGCTATACCTATGCAGATTGCGTACACGATATGGAGCCGGGCGTTTCGGCATTTTTCGACGGACCCGGAGACCCTGAGGCCGAAATCGGAGACGACGCCCTGGCCTTCCGGCTGACAGCCGGCAAGGGTGGCGCCTTCCGGATGGAATGCCGCTACCGGGCTGACCAGTATACCGAGGAGATCCTCCGCCAGTTCACGGAGAGTTTTTCGGCCTGCCTCCTGTCGATGGGGACGGCAAAAACGGTGGGAGAGCTCGCTTTTGCGACGGATGCGCAACTGGAAGAAACGGCGTCCTTCAACCCGGAACCCTTCCCGGGAGACACGGAGAAAACCGTCCTGGATTTCTTCCGGGAGAATGTGAAGCGTTTCCCGGACCATCCGGCCGTGGTGTTCCAGGACACGACGCTCACCTATGCCCAGCTCGACCGGCTGACCGATAACCTGGCCGCCTATATCTCTACGGTCGTCAAGCCGGGCGGCGTGGTGTCCGTCATCGTGAACCGCAACCAGTATATGGCCGTAGTGCCGCTTGGCGCCCTCAAAGCCTGTTGCGCATATGAGCCGCTGGACCCTTCCTATCCGGCCGAACGCCTCTCCTTCATGGTAGAGAATGCCGGCGCGTCGCTTCTGATCGCCGATCCCGGGCTGGAGGAGCTCGTTGGCGGATATAAGGGGACATTGCTCCTGACCAAGGACATAGCCGCCCTTCCGGAAGGAAAGGCGAAGGTGCCGGCGCCGAAACCGGACGACCGCTTCATCCTGCTCTATACAAGTGGCACGACCGGCGTGCCCAAAGGCGTACAGTTGATCCATCGGAATATTTCTGTCTATGCAAGGAACAACCAGGCCAATGTCGGAATCACGGAGACCTCGCGTACGGCGGCGTACGCCAGCTTCGGGTTCGACGCCTACATGAGTGATATGGCTACGGCCTTCGTTTCGGGGGCTGCCTTGTATATCATTCCCGAGGAAATCCGCCTGGACCTGCTTGCCTTGAATGACTTTTTCGAGAAGAACGGCATCACCCACAGCCTGATGACAACGCAGGTGGCTACGCAGTTTGCCATCAATTTCCCGGAGAACAAGTCCTTGAAGGCCCTGTACACCGGTGGAGAGAAAATGGCGAGTTTTCCTCTTCCCAAGTATGGCGTTTTCAATTGTTACGGTCCTACGGAAACTACGGCTTATGTCGTTTACAAGGACGTGAAGGTGCAGGAACCCGACATTCCGATCGGGCGGCCCATGCCCGGTGTCAAGGCGTATATTCTGGGCAAGGGAGGCCGCCGGCTGCCCGTGGGTGCAGCTGGAGAACTGGTGATCTCGGGCTACCAGGTGGGCATCGGCTACCTCGGCCTGCCCGAAAAGACGGCCGAAGTCTTTATTGACAACCCGTTCTCGGACGATCCCGCCTTCAAGCATATGTACCGGACCGGCGACATCGTCCGTTACCGGGCAGATGGCGATATCGAGTTCATCGGCCGCAAAGACATGCAGGTGAAGATCCGCGGCTTCCGCATCGAACTGAAGGAAGTGGAAAGCGTCATTCGCGAATTCCCCGGCATCTCGGATGTCACCGTCCAGGCCTTTGACGAAGGGGGCGACGGGTCCGGGAAGTTCCTGGCCGCATATGTCGTCAGCGACGCTCCGGTGGACATCGACGCCCTGAACGCCTTCATCCTGGACCGCAAACCGCCGTACATGGTTCCTGCGGTGACGATGCAAATCGATGCGATCCCCTTGAACGTCAACCAGAAAGTGGATAAGAAAGCACTTCCGAAGCCCGAGGCTCGCAAGAAAGAGAAACCGGCCGAGGAGGCACCGCTGAACCTGCTGGAGCAGAAACTGTCCGACCTCATTCGTGAAACCACCCATATTGACGGTTTTTCATTGACAGAACCGCTTTTCTATTCAGGACTGACTTCCCTCTCTGCACTCAGGCTCGCGGTAGAATTGAACAAGCGATTCGGCATTACGGTGGATATGAACACGTTCGTCAAGACAGCGACGCTTCAGAGCATCGAGAACGAAGTGCTTACTGCCGTATTCTCCGGGCAGACCGTCGGCCGGGAGGGCAGTGCCGGGGGCACGGTGTCCGCCCAGCCGCTGACCTTCCAGCAGGAAGGCCTCTACTTCGAGTGCATGAAGAATCCCAGCGAGACGGTATACAACCTGCCGATGTGCTGGACCCTTCCCAAAAAGACCGATCCCGAAACGGTCCGCGCGACCTTCCTGAAAGTGGTGCAGTGCCATCCCGCCCTGAACGCCCGGTTCGAGATGCGGGAAGGGAAGGTGATGCTGGTTCCTTGCGAAAAAGCCCCGGAGGTAGGCTTCACGACCATCCCGGCGGAGAATCTTCAGGATTACAAGGACCAGTTCCTGAAGCCCTTCAACCTGTCGGAAGGCCCGTTGTTCCGGGCTGTCGTCGTCAAGGCGGGGAAGGAGCTGTACCTCTTGACCGACTTCCATCACCTGGTCTTCGACGGCCGCTCGATGGACATCTTCATGACGGAATTCTGTGCGGCGATGGACGGAACGGAGCCTGTGCCGGAGAGTTTTACCTACTTCGACTATGCCGCCGACCAGAAGGCCCTGGAAGATGGGGAAGAATATGCCGCAGCGGCAGCCTTTTTCCAGGAGCGGATGGCGGGCTGCGAGGGCGCCAGCGCCATTCTGCCCGACCGGGAGAAGGGCGAGGACGCTGGCAGGGTCTCTTCGCTCGAGATCCCCGTGGATGCGGCGATCGCCAGCCGCTGCCAGGCCCTGGGCATCTCCCCGGCCAGCTATTTCCTGGGTGCGGCCTATCTGGCCGTCGGCGCCTTCTCGGGCAGCCGGAATGTATATATGTGCACCGTGAGCAACGGCCGTTCCGATCTGCGAGTATCCGATACCGTGGGCATGTTCGTGAACACGCTCGCCCTGTCCGGTGACACGCAGGCGGACAAGGTAGAAGACTATCTGCGGGAAACGGACCAGAAGTTTGCCGAGTCCCGTTCGCATGAATACTATCCTTTCGCGAAGGTATCTTCCGACTACGGTTTTCAGCCGCAGGTGATGATGGCCTATCAGGTAGGCCTGCTGGAGGCCTATCGGATCGGCGGAACCGAAATCCGTTTCGAGGACCTGGCTACCCAGACGCCGATGTTCCCCGTGAGCATCTTTATCAACGGCGGAGACGCCGCCGAGAGCATCCAGATTCAGTATGACGAGACGCTGTACAGCCCGGAACTGATGCAGAGCTTTGCCGATACGCTGACGCAGTTGCTGCACGGCATGCTGGCAGACGGGCCGCTCGGGGAACTCGCGCTGGTGGGGAAATCCCAGGAGAAACAGCTGGACAGCTTCAATGCATACACCCTTCCTGTGGACGACAAGCAGACCATCGTATCCCTGTTCCGTGCCCAGGCTGCCGCCCATCCGAAAGCGCCGGCTGTCCTCTTTGAGTCGAAGACGCTGAGCTATCAGGAGCTGGACGAAGCCTCCGACCGGATTGCCTCGTACATCGCTTCGCTCGGCCTCGGACGCGAGCAGGTCGTATCCATCCTGATCGGCCGCAACGAGCTGATGGCCGTTGCTTCCCTCGGCGCGTTGAAAGCGGGCTGCGCTTACCAGCCACTGGATCCTTCCTATCCGGAGGAGCGCCTGAACTTCATGGTTGAGGACGCAGCCGCGAGCCTGCTCATTGTCGATGCACAGTACCGGCACCTGATCACTACGTATAAAGGTCCGGTCCTGGATACGACCGACATCGCGTCGCTGCCCGTGGGCCCCGTTCCCAAGGGACCCGCGCCGGAGGATCTGTTCATTCTCCTCTATACGTCAGGCTCCACGGGCGTTCCGAAGGGCTGTATGCTGGAACACCGCAACCTCGTTTATTTCTGCGCCTGGTACCGTGACTACTACCAGCTGACGGAGAAAAGCCGCGTCGCGGCTTACGCCAGTTATGGCTTCGACGCCTGCATGATGGACCTGTATCCCGCGCTCACGACCGGCGCGTGCGTATGCATCGTCCCGGAAGAAACCCGTCACGACATGTCCCTGCTGAGCAGCCTCATCACCGACAACAAGGTCACCCATAGTTTCATGACCACCCAGGTGGGTGTCATGTTCGCCAAGAATTTCCCCGGGAACCCTTCCTTGAAACACCTGTCGGTGGGCGGCGAGAAACTCATTTCGATGGATCCGCCTTCCTATGCTTTCCACAATGCGTACGGCCCGACCGAGTGTACAATTTTCACCACGATCTTCCAGGTGAAGAAAAAGGAGTCCAATATCCCCATCGGCCATCCGCTGTCCAACTTCCGGCTCTACGTGGCGGACAACCAGGGCCGGCGGCTTCCCGCCGGGGCGGTGGGCGAACTCTGGGTCTCCGGACCGCAGGTGAGCCGCGGATACCTCAACCGGCCGGAAAAAACCGCAGAAACGTTTATTCCCAATCCGTTCGCCAAGGAGTATCCGTATGACCGGGTGTATCGGACCGGAGACATTGTCCGCTACCGCATGGACGGCAACATCGAGTTCGTGGGCCGCAACGACGGCCAGGTGAAGATCCGCGGTTTCCGCGTCGAGACCAAGGAGGTGGAATCCGTGATCCGGGAGTTCCCGGGCGTGAAGGACGTTACCGTCCAGCCTTTCGACAACCCTTCCGGCGGCAAGTTCATCGCAGCATACATCGTGTGCGACGGGGACCTGGACACCAAGGCACTGTCCGATTATATCCTGAAGCAGAAGCCCCCGTATATGGTTCCGGCCGCTTTTACGAAGCTCGACCAGATTCCGCTGAATGTGAACCAGAAGGTGGACCGCAAGGCCCTTCCGGCGCCGGAAATGATCTCGAGTGGGGATTACGTCCAGCCCGAAGGGACGGTCGAAACCGCTTTGTGCGAGA
>Ga0310786_10007143_pt1 | contig 14635 bp, 16 predicted proteins | sample AusTroGonzalo_MG_FD_203881 | JGI IMG/M metagenome (GOLD analysis project Ga0310786, IMG submission 203881) | Bovine rumen microbial communities from tropical cattle in Woodstock, Queensland, Australia - Gonzalo_03 (v2) (version 2) | ecosystem: Host-associated > Mammals > Digestive system >... | reverse complement strand
CGTAAAATTTTTATCTATGATCCCATATGAATAAATGCTGAATAATCCCTAGATGATACGAGTGTACATCTTTGATTCTGGTTATGAAGCTAGCTCAGGAGGCTATTATGAACGTCGAATTCTTCGTAAATACTGTCAAGCAGACCAAGGCTGAATATATCAAGGTTTTGAGCTGCTGTGGCGAACCGGAAAACATCATCATGCCCAGTGCAAAGAATGGTAATCGTCTGGTTGTCTTCGTTGAAAATCCTGCAGAATGTAAGGCTGCTATTAAGGATTCTTGCGAAAGGCTTTCCAACAATATGTTCCAGCGCAGGGTCGATTTCGACTTTTCCAAGATTGAGGAATTTCTCAACAACTTGGAATTTTGTCAAGGTTAAAAGAGGAGGCTTATGCCTCTTCTTTTTTTTTCAAAAGAAAAGAAGAAAGTTTAATAAAGAAGAAAAGAAAATCTTATAAGATTTTCTTTTACAATTAGTAAGTTAGATTCTTTTAGAATAAGAATTTTTAATAAGAAAATTTTATTAACTTTTTATTGCAATTTTTGCAAACTAAGGAAAGAACCATCGGAGATTGTATATTATATACAGAACCGCAAGGAGAAAAATCAGATGGACGAAGAAAAAGAAGAAGTCAGCCTAGTGATTAACGGAACCTCGTCGGGTCTAAAGCTCGGCGGCCTTTGTGCGATCACCGGGGTGGAAAATAAAGCCATCGAGAATCTTACCTTCAACAAGAAAAGGGTTTACAGCAACCAGTGTGCCGATATTGCGGAAACATGGGCTGAGATCTTGAATATTGATGAGGTAGATGAAGTTGAGCTTCTTCTGACTGTTGCGAACCTCTTGAACCAATCTGTGAACCATCAAATCATAAGTCTTGTATCTCTGGAAGAATCTCTAGAGCTTATCATAGATCCGATCATGAAGACGGTGTACAAGTACTGTGACGAGAATTATAAGATTGAGACAAGAATTACCACGCCAAACGAAGAATTGATTTGGCATCGTGACCATATCATTGGACTATTGACAGCCGCCTATCTATACAGGTTCATTTCGCCAATCATACTCGGAATCTATGGCGAGAATGAAAAGCTTGGAGACTGTGGAGAATGCTTAGCCGAATTTTTCTTGAAGATTCTTAAGAAGATCAGTGCGACATGTTATGACAGGCCAGTAAAGCTTGAGAACAAGTTGCATAGGCTAGTGTCGGCTAGAGTGGCTTCGACTGAATATACAGATATGCTCATCTGGAGCTATCTGAGTAATGTTGGTCTGAGTCAGTCACAGCAAATTCACGCAATCTATAGTCGAGTAATTACAGACATTATTCCGAAACTGAAATTGAGCGAAAACGTTTTGACATTTCTCTATGTTGTGCTCAAGAGACAGTTGTCATTCAGCTTCAGAAGTAAGCTCCCGAAGGAATACAGTTCTTTCAATAGCTTGCTAGAAGCAGATAGTGCATCTGTGTTTGACAAGAGTGGTAACTATAGCGAACATGATGAATTCCTTTTGACGGAACAAGATTTCGCAATCGATGATGCAATTATCCGTGTAAAGAGAACCTATCACGTCGATATTGCAGAACCGATCCAAGAATTTAAACCGACTGAGGAACGAAACATCGTACTATTCTCGATTATGAGTAAGTGTGTCTCGTCTATGGAGATTATCAACTCGTTGACAAAGGAAAAATACTCCTATATCATCAGTCTGATCATCACTATTTTGGACAAGTATCATCTGAATGAATTGTCGAGATTAATGTATGCCGAAATTGCCGAAAGAGCGACCATGACTGTTGCCAAAGAGAAGGCTCTGGACAAACGGTTATCGTATATCCGTGAGGAAAAGCGGTATAAGGAAGTCGTATCTCAGGTCTACAGTATCATTGGAGAAAGGGCTGATAAAGCCAATCCGATTACTAGGATATTTGAACTCGCCTTTAGAACATCTTATGTGGATTCCGATGGAGAAGAGATGGAAATTAATCTTGAGATTCTCGAACAGAATCTGCTGATGTTTATCAAACTCATTGTGTAGGACATTATGCACATTATTGAACGAGCGTTGTTAGACGCTTACGATGAGTTCACCCAAGTTACAGACGGTGGATCTCATCGTATTATTCGATGCAGAGAGTGCGGAGACTCTGAAAAACAGGATCACGCACATCTGTCTATAACTCGTAACTATCCGTTTCTGTTTAAATGCTTTAGATGCAACTGGTGTGGAGCTATTAATGCTGACTTTCTAAGATTGTACGATGTAGTAATTACACCGGAAATTGAAGAGGCATTGAAGCAAAACAAACAGGCAGTAAAAGCTTCAGCAGCGGAACATGATACGATTAGACAGAACAATATCAAAAGCATTGTTAAAGGTCTATCAACACAGTTACAAGTGCCTAAGATATTGGACAGTGATCGTCAGTCTAAATCTATTCAGTATATCTTCGAAAGGTTTAGCGTGAAATTCTCCAATGAAGAATTGGAAAAGTTCGGAGTCATTCCGGACTTGAGGAAATTCTGGAAGATTAATAGATTGACCTCACTGCCCAAAAAGAAAGAAGACATGAAGGATCTCGCAGATAACTTTGTGATATTCTCCGATTCAGGTTGTCATGGCTTGATTTGCCGTAACACAGTTGACGGAGAAGACTTGGAACGGTATCAAGAAGTTCGCTTTCAGAAGAAGAGTGAACGAATGTATTGTTTCAGGACAAAACTTAATCTGACTGAAGTTGGGATAAAGCTAATTATCGCAGAAGGAATCTTCGACCTGATTGGAATCTGGAACAAGTTTCCAAAGTTAAGAGAAGGCTATGTGTTTGCAGCTTGTCTTGGTAAAAGCCCAGCAAAGATTATAGACTTCTTCACAGAACTTGGTTACTTGGATCAGGAAATCTACATCTTTGCTGACAATGATGTTGCTGATAAGTACATTCTTAAAGAAATTCGAAACTTGAAGTTTCCAAAGATACTGGGATATAGTGTCACTATCATCAGGAACACTTTGGGAAAAGACTTTGGAGTAGAATCTTCCAAGATTAAGAGTACTCACCGAGCTATCGATCCTAAGTATTTATAGAAGTGGGTAAAACCACTTCTTTTTTATTTTGATATAAGAAAAACAAAAAGAAAAGAGGGCAAAACTCTTCTATGAAATAGGAGATTTTACTATGGCTGAAAGTGCGGAATTTGTAAAACTTGCTCCCGCCATTTCTAGAGCTTTGAAGAAGCCCGGTCAGATTAGCAAGATTCAGGCTTTTGTTAAGAATAGAATATCACTAAACAGTGATGTTCTGTCTAGACCGTACTTGAGCGTTCCTAATACCCTTATTACTGTTAAAGACCAAGATGAGTTCTTTGAACTTTGTGGAATTGACAAGGATATGATTGATGTGGCTATTATTAACACCACTGAAAAGAATGTTAAAGCCGGTATAAAGATGTACAAGGCTCCGATGTATCTCGGCTGTACAATGATTATTAGACAGCTTCTTATCATGAAAGATATGAAGACTGCTAACCTTATCTCCGTATTCTTTTTTGTCTGGCTATATGAAAAGATGATCAATAAATATTTCGAAAGAGGTATTAAGGAAGAGGTCATCGTATATACTGTAAATAATATTAGTGACAAGTTCCTGCTTAGAAAGCTTGGAAGTGTGTTCAAGCTCTTGATTTACTGTTCCGATGCGATGCTTAAAAAGAATGGCAATGCTTTGATGAAGACTAAGGATTCTGACATCTGGCTTTATCCTTCTGCTTCTAGAAACAAGCTGAACCTTTCTATTCAGAATATCTCTCATGTATACTACAAAAACTTTGAAGAGGGGAATTTCTTAAATGCAGTTAGTTCCGACGCAGTTGACGAAGAAGGAGAAGAATACACAAAAGACATTGAAACAGCATCAGGTACGATTCAGAAAGCTGCGACTAAGTTTGAAATGTTTTTTATTAGGAATGATGTTGATCCTGTACTATGCAAACTTACTGCCTCTATGATTATCGGTCTTTCCGATAAGAGTATTGCCGGTATGATGGAACGCATCAAAGCTAATAATGCTCAAGATGCTAAGGAATTTATTATTTGTTGTCTTGACTACTTCTCTAGAAACCTTAAGGACTTTGAACTTAGGTTTATCAAGGCTAAAGGCTTTGGTATTCTTGTTTCTAAGACTCTAGTCAAAAAGACTAATAAAGATATTGTGTTCAAAAAGCTCTTTGATAGTATCGGAAAGATGGCTAGATCCTCTTCTGAGACATATCGCAATTCTACAAGAGCAGCAACGAAACTAAATATAGAAAGAGCTATTGCAGTGTACCTTGCTCTAACCTTGCAGAAAGCGTACTAGGAGTTATTATGACCTTTAAAGAATTACTGAACAACCCTGTCGGAAAGGGTACTGGAAATGTGGCAGCCAGATATACTGTTATCAATGACCTTAAGCGAAGAATGGCTCTTCAGCAGGGCATTGGTGGATTTGAACTGACTGTTTACGACAGACCTAAGGGAGAAGGTTGGATCCTATTCTTTAAGGTTATGTCTGAAAAGTTCTATCAGAAGATTAAGCTCTACTACGATACCGTTATAGAGATTATTCCAAGTCCTGAAGATAACTCGAATTCCATTCTTGAAAGTGAAGTGAAGGTCATGACAAACATGCCTTCCTTTGCATTCACTTACGCATATGTGGCAAAGCAAAAAGGAATGACTATTCCTTGGCTGGAACGTAGATTCCCCGCAATCTTCTGGCAACAAGCTCCTGAAAATAGAAACCCTGATGCAACTTTCGGCTTTGAAAAGTCGATTATGTTTGTATGCTATTGGCTTCAAGAAAATAAATACCACTTTAAGAAGGCTCTTAGGGATCTTTCCAAGGGTAAAGCTAATCTGGCTGTTCTCTTGAGCAAGTTTATGCCTTTCGAAAAGAAGCTTGAAGAGTACAAGGAAGCACAGAAACAAGTCAGAGAACTTCAAAAGAAGTCTGGCTTCAGAGTTAGCAAGAGTAGAAAAACCGGTAAGATGACTATTAAAGTTCAAGGCCAAGTCTCGAAGAGTACGCAGAAGGCTAGAATTAGAAAGGTTGCCAAGTCTTCATTATCTACTAAAATGGAACCAAAGAGACCTACAAATCATTTATAATTAATTTTCCGTTAAACTTCGGTTTAACGGAATTTTTATTGTTGAATCCAAAAGTGTGTTTCTTAACTTAAAAATGAACCACCACTGGAGTCTATATGCGTATTGAATTTGCTAAGAAGATACATGATAGGAAGGCTAATCCTGTCTTTAGCGACTTTGTAAAGCGAATTGAAAACAATGATAGGGATATTATTAGAAATCTTGTCACTGAAAAACGCTTTGAAGATACTTTTACGCCTATTGTTTATGACCGCCGTGTACAGCTTAGAGTAATGAACGAAATTCCTGATTATGATATTGTCAATTCTGACATCATTATTGATCGTGACGATCCGCTTGTAAGACTTTGTGCTGCTTTGGCAAGATATAAAACTACCAACCAGTTTGCCTTAAACCTGTCTACTGAATTTGTAGCCTATGATGATGAACAGGGTCGTTTCGATACCCTTAGAAGATGTAAGGCTCTTCACGATCGTTTGTTAGAAAGGCTTGAATCCTGCGCTTCTACTTTCGGATATACTAAGTCTTATCATGCAGACTATTCTTATATTTTAGGAGAAATTCGTTCTGCTCTCAAGATGATGGTAAAGAATATCAGTTATGCCATTGAAACTGAAGGTGGAGAGCTTTCTAACAAGAATTTATTTTTTCTAGTAGTCACTTTCATCAACAATATGTATAGGGCTTATGAAGGCTTCCGTAGGCTAGTTGTGCCAGAATTCGTATTCGGTCTTCTCAAAGGAAATGTAGAAGAACTAAATTTCTATAGGTACCATAAGGATAGAGACGAAAAATCCTACGAGGAAAAGCTTTTAGAACTAAAAAATGTAGACAAAGCTCCTAAGATGGTTACTAGAAAGACATTCGTTAATAGGGAAATCGATAAGTCTTTGACCAACGGTGTATACAATGGAATGCTTTTTGCAGAACTCTGTGACAACGGGATTATCAAACAGGGTTCGGATAAGTTCTTGTATAGAACTGATACTGAAAAGAATATTGTCTTGAAGCTAAAGGATTTGAAGCTTGATCTTGCTAATGGTAAGAACACAGCAAAGATCGGAGTAAACCGTATTCAGACTATCTTTAAAGAATACAAGGTTAAGACCTTGAGGGAGCTGAAGACAGCTCAGAAGAATTCCGAATTCTTCTTAATGAATGTCACATCATATGATTCTGACTACTTTGTAGCAGCACAAAGAAACTTCAAACTCAATTCAGACTCTTCTGAAGTACTTGGAAATGTCAATGATGGTATCATCAATCTCGTTTCCAGACTCTCCGAGGAACCCGGAAAGTATCACTTCAAGAATTATTTTAGAGCGTGTTTCTATAATAATCTTGACAAGACTTCAGCACTGAAACTGAATGAATACAATAACCAAATCATACAGGAAGTCCATGAAAATTATCGTCTTGGTCGTAAAAACAACGACTTTGCCGATACTATGAGATACAAGGCTCTTGAAGATGAGCTTGTGAATTATGGTCTGTCCGAAACGGAACTAATCGGACTGAACGAACCAGTCGTGGACTATACCGAGGAGTATAAACTATGTATGAACTAATCCATATGATCTTTCTATGGATCTTCAAACGGAGCGAGTATCGCAGAATTAGAAGAGCCGAGATTGTAAAGAGTACTCTTGAGCAAAGAGCTTGGGAGTATCGAAGAGAACATCATCACAGCGATAAGGAATTTCCTATCGAGATACGTGTTGTCAGTAAAGCCTTTGCAGAAGACTTTATGTCGGCTAATATCTGGTTTGAAGTCAAAATTGATAACATAACAATTTATGAGTGCTATCAATTTGAATTCTGTGTTGAAGGGAATATGCTTTTCTCTCATCCTAGCAAGACATATGTTGACTCTGCTTTAGAAGCCTGTAAGCATATTTGTGGGAGCAATATGTTTGTTCCTGTAAATTCAGAGATTAAGGATCCAAAGATTAATCTTAATCTTATGTATTACAGAGCCTATAATTTGTATGAAAGGTTCAAGACTGTTATTGAGAACTTCTATATCTACGGTGAACACTTTATTGTAAGATATAATCTTGGATACGAGACTAAGGTCTTCGAAGCACATTTCAAGAATAACAATCTTAAGAAGAAACTTAATGGAGCTATGGCATTCAGGGATATTGAGGCCAACCTTGAGATCCTTGTGAACAATGTTAACATGTTCTACTCTAGCTTCGGAAGTAACCTCAAGCTGTCATTTGAAGTCTTTAAGCTTTGGGATGCAGCTGGTCTTCATCACTTCAGACTGGATATCAACGGCTATGTTATTGTTGATACATCTAAGTGCGAGAGACTGGAAAAGATCTATGAAGGATTGGGATCTAATGAAATTGAGACCAAGCTCAAGAACCTGATTTCCGAAGATCTTGTTAAGATGAAGATCGATAATAAGGTTTATATTTGCAGTAGCAATGCAAGATTACAGAATGGAGTAATAGAATGGAGGCCTCTGTTCCCTCGTTCTGCTGATGAAACAATTCTTACGTCCGGCGTAGTAATACTCGAACGATTTCATAAAAGGTAAAAGTCATGTCGTCATTTCAGTGTCAAGAATGCAAGCGCATGTTTAAAAGTCCAAGGTCATTGGCAAATCATTGTCAGTCACATAATATGACCCCAAAAGAATATTATGACAAGTTTCTAATTAGAAAGACCGAAGGAATATGTCCGATTTGTGGACAACCCTCACAGTTCAAGTCCATTGGTACTGGTTATACAATCTTCTGCTCTATGAGATGCAAGATGATTGCACAACATCAGAACCCTGATTTTGCAAAGGCTAATTCGGAGCGAATGAGAGAACGAAGGAGAGATCCGAAGTTCATCGAAGCACTGAATGATAGCAAGGAGAAATGGTGGACTCCTGAACGAAAGAATGCCATCAAAACATATAGAGCCGAATATCTTGAGAAAGAAAAAGCTAAGAAGGCTCAAGACGGTAACAATATATAAACTTGATGACGAGGGCAAAATGAGAAAATATCTCTATTGTTTCACTTGGGACTGTGTACATGAAGATTTTATCTTAAGGATTTTTCATGACGAGGATTTAACTCTGGCTAATGAGAGTTGGGCAGATGTCATCTCAGAAGATACTGTAAGAAAGGTAATTTCGGAATTCGATCCGGAACCTTTCGAGATAGAGCAGATCGAAGGAGAGTTATGACAGATCAACAAGAATCCATCGTCGCCCTAGATCCATTATACTTTGGAGTATCCATAGGTGAACACCCGCCAAGAACAGTTGACATGTTCTCTGTTACACGATACAATAAGATCGTGAAAGAGATGAGTGATATCTGTTGGGAATGTAGCCGTGGCCCTATAAAGTATTCATCAAGATGTCGTAAGTGTGTTAAAGAACATACCGGAAAAGATCTTGTAAAACCAATAAGTAAACTCAACCCGGAAGAACCGGAGGATACAAATGACTGAATTCTTTACTCAAGAAGAAATCTATGAAGGCGAAGAAGCCCTTGTTATCTATAACAAAGAAGATAAAAGGAAGCTTGCCATTCTAACATTTGCCGATAACGATGAATTTGCGTCTAAGCTTCGTCTGGCAGCCAAGATTGTCAAATTTGCTAGGAAAGTTGCAGGTGATCGTCCTATTCAGGCCGGTGTAAAAGAAATCTGCGACGAATACAAAAATCGCAAACAGAAGTATGAAGAACTTGAAAGAAAAGTAAAGGAAAGAAAAGAACGGGAAGAAGCTGACCGAAAGAAAGCTATGGAAGCTATCGAAAGGAATATTCCCAAGTTTGAACGAAATTCCTATATAAGAGACTTCAGACCTACCACTCTCGAAGAAGTTGCCTCTATGTATGCCCAGAACCATTCCGAATGTTCTGATTGCTGTGCAAAAGTTCATAAAGAATCTAGAACTCCGGGAGTTACCACTCTGGAAGAAGTAGCCAAGTTCTATGCCGATCAGAAGAGGAATGAACGTCCTCATATCCGTGGTACTGGATTCATTATCATTCTTTAACAATCATGCGATAGCTTAGGCTATCGCAATTTTTACGGAGACTTATGCTTAAAACAGCTATAACAATCAAAGAAAAAGACGGAAGTCCAGTAATGATCCCATGTGCTGGGAGAATGAGTGGACGCTACAATTATCTATCTAGAACGCTCGTAATTGAAGATAGTGAGAATGCCGGGTTTATCTATGACTTTATTCTTAAGGATGACGTTGATAAGCGAATAGAAATTAATGCTAATGGCGATATGGCTAGAATTTTGAATTGCATAGATGCAATAAACAAAATTAATGATATAGACTGCCCTGTTAAGCTGGTTAAAGACAATGATAATTATCAGATGACGGGAATATTTGTAGCTACACCCGGTATATCATTATACGATGGACTTATCTTTCAAATGTTCCCGGACTGGAATTCGAATTATGTCTGCGAAATCAGAGACTTCCTTAGAGATTCAAATAAGGGAACTTCTAGGATGTATGATGTAATTAGAAAGAAATGTTCCCCAGATCGAAAAGTTTATGACTTCACGGAAAGACTATTCGGAAATCTGCTTAATATAAAGACGGAAGATATCTTGTTAATATCAGCTGATGATACCGAGGAAACACTGTTCAAGAATCTTTTGAAGGCAGATGAAAAAGATATAAAATTGACCATTGGGCTCTATCAGACTATATTTGGCCTTTACTGTAATGATGGCTGGGCTACGAGCTTTATAAAAAATGAGAGAGATGATCCTCGTGATCCGTTTATGAAGCTGAGAAAAGAATGTGTTGCACTATTCGTGAATGAATATGTTCAGCATGATCCGATGAAGTATTCCAAATTATCCAGAGGTCTGAACATCATTTGTCATCATCTTATGTCTAATATTGATGCTGACGATGAAGAAGACTAACAAAAAAGAAAGCGGGATATCCGCTTTCTTTTTCTATTCGTCAGGTATGTCACTCTCATCTTCTGAGTCATCAATAATATCAGAATCAATATCAGCCATCATACCTTCTACAATCTCCTTGACAGGACTAGTAAGGAGATTGCTACTTCCGAGGTTGAGTTTGACTCCTAACGGATTTACTTTGATATTCTCATATAGAGTAATAGCCATAAAGTAATCGATTTTTAGGACATCACTTATCTTGGGCTTCTTACCATCTTTGGTTACAGCCTCTAAGTATTCGGCAAAATCTTTGTCAAGAGCTTCTCTGTCTTCTATGGCAACACGGTAAGCTTCTTGCGTCTCCTTGAGTTTGGCTAGCGATGCTTCCATTTTTTCTTTACCTGTAATTCCGCGCTTATCGAATTCAGGATAAAGACAGCCGTGCTTAATTACAGTCGTATCACGTAGACAAACATAGAATGAACCAAGATACTGCGGTATAAAGTAGTAACTATTCTTTATCCAGTTGCGGATAGAATCAATGTTCACTTTGTCTGTATCCTGTCCTTTCAATGATGCCAAGGCAGTATCTGACTGGCTAGACATCGCAAAAGTAAGTTTGTCATAGTTGGCTCCGGCTAACAGCAACTCGCCTATATTATTGCTTTTCACTCTTTTAGCATTTCGATATCTGAGTTTTAGACTCTTTTCCTCAGATGGCTTAACAGGCTCAAGCAAACATGCTGTGCAACTAACATCGAAATATACAGTTTTTACCTCATACTTCCTACAATATGAGTCATAATCGTCATATCTGTTAAGGGTATGTGTGGTTGCAAAACAACTAGTTATCTGTACCTTCTGATCCTTTAGATTTAAGATTAGGCCATTAAGTTTAGGGATAAAGTTATTAATTATAGAAATGGCTTCGGCTTTGCCAGAAATTTGCTTCTTATTCCTTAAGGTTACATTTATAGAGGCATGAAAAGGTCTAGCGTTCACTATATCTAAAAGGAAATTAGTCTCTTCAGAATAAGGATCACGCAACTCTTTGACTAATACGTCTAGTTTTTCGCCTTCTTGAATGTACCAAAATCCATTTGGATTTGCGATATAATTCTGTGATGACTTAGAGACAGCTTCTGCATCACGGTTGACTGTCAGATAGAACCTAACAAACGAATACAAGCTTTCCTCCTTTATTGAACTTTGAATTGACGATCCGTTGTTGTAAAATTGCTACCTAGGTCTTATCCTGGTTTGTTCTACCTAGGGAGCTTATCAGTCTATCGAAAGATAGACTGATATTTTTTATAGGCTTTCATTAATATATGAATAAAAGACAATTATCTATTCAAGGAGACAAAATGAAAGACTATTCGTTAGGCGAACTATTCTTTACAAAGAATGTGACTGATGAGCTTATCGGTATTGATGAAAGTACCGATCTTTATAAACATCTGCTTAGTGAATCTATCAGAAATAATACTCGCAATATAACTTTTACGGCTACGCATTTTAGAATGACAAATGAGGATCTTCTCAAGAAGCTGTATGACATTGTTGACTACATTGTTGAAGCAGATGGCAAAGGAGAAGTTGCTATCAACATTAGCTATATGCTGACCCTTCCGTCTGAAGTCACTGAAGAACTTAAGGTGCATCTCAATGATGTAAATTATATTGAAGCAGCATTGAGAGAATGTCTGGATGGCGAAAGCGGCAAAGATCACAAGGGCTTGACTAAGCCATTTAATTTTCCTATTGAAGCACCTACGTACTATATTTCCGATATTAAGGGGATCATAAAAAATCCTTATAACATTGCAATAACCGGAAAGCTTGTGTTTAGATATTGGGATATCGAGTCAATCAATAATTTCAAGAAAGAAGCATTCCTTGGAACATTCTGTAGGAAACACGAAGATAACGGTGGACACAATGGAAGACGTAACCACACGCTCAGATTCCAGTCATCGTCAGATTCTTGGATCGATAGTGATTTCCAAATGTGGAAAGACTTTCCTTACAAGAAATGTGCTATTGGTCTTTATGTTCACTACAAAAATCCAAATGTATTTAACTTGAAGACTGAAGTGGGTGCTAGCAGTAGAGGTAGTTTTGAATTGACCTACCTTCCAAGTACTGAGATGGATATTGATGGTGCTATTGAGTCTGCAACAGCTTCTCTGTTTGAAAAGCAAAATGAGCCGACTGCTAAGGAAATGCTTAGTATCCTCTCTTCAGTCAGTAAGGACAAGCGTATTTCGCAATTCATCGACCTTAGGTATAGTGAAGCCGGAAACTTCATTTTCAATCCTGAAGAGACAGCGAGTTGGGATTCCAATATCTTCTTTAAACTTGATGGATCTTGGAGAACCACTAACGGTGCTTTAGAGGATGTTCATAAGCTGTTGCTTGGTGCTAAGAGAGCAGTCAGAATGTTCTCTGGCGTTGAGGAGCTTCTTAAAGAACTGAAAGAAAAGAATGTTGAAATCATTCCTTATGTGCAGAATGAGTTTAAGGCTGAAATTCTCGCCAATCCTATGGAGTTTGTTGGTGAGGAGTACAGACTTAAGAGTAGTTATGCTAGGCTTACATTGTCGGGCAATCCTAAGATTAGGGATCTTGCTAAAATGATTCTTGGTCGTCTTGAGGCTGAAACAGCTTCTTTTGATGATGATGAAGATGACTGCGACGATGAAAGCGAGGATGACTCACTGGAAACGGATATTCGTGCAATAGAGGAACTGAAGCATAAAGATGTCGTTGTATTTGGTAATACTGTGTATACCAACTACAAAGGGTCTTTTATCAAGCGACATGTTCCGAAAGATTCTGGTGAATTCAGACCTGCTACAACTGCCATAATTGAAAAAGAATCATGGGAAAATCGATCGAATAGGAGATCTGATGACGAAGACTAAAGAACCTGTCAAGGAAGAAATATACGACTTTAGTGACCTAGAAGTCGCCATGACTGTTAATGCATTGGCATCAAGCTCAAGTAGCATAAATCCAGTTGATTCCCTGAATACAAAGGGAACACTGTCTAGGGATGCCAAGGTGATCTGTGCACCCAATGTTACGGATATCCCTAAGTTTATGGTTGAAAATGCTAATGCTCTCTATGAAATTCTATCCAAGAAAAATAGTGTCGTTACATACAAGGCTAGGCTTCTAGCCCTAGTTCATCGCTCTTATAAAATAGAGAACGAAACTGACATTCCAGAATTTCTTGAATTAGCCTTTAACAAGACCGACTATAAAGATAGATTCATCTTTAGTGATGTTAAGTGTCAAGCCTTTATAACGTATGTAAGTCATTCTATTTGTGATGGCATTCTAGTTGTAGAGGGCTTGGTTAAAGCTGAAAACATCAAGTGGAATAAAGCATGTGACTATGGAACACTTATGCCATCTGAGATTTACTCTAGGGTACTTCAGAAAGATGGCGTAACATTCGATTGTACAAGATCCGACTACTGGGAGACTCCGGCATGGGATGGTTTTCCTAAGAGTGAGATTTTGTCATTCATTCGAGCGATGCAGGAAGTGCCAGATATAAGGATGAAGGTTTCGGCAGATTCTATTGAATTCTATGCTAAGAAAATCGATCCTGAAGACTTCCTCAATTCTGCTGCCCATGCAATATTCCCAGATCCCAAAGCTGAATATCATGGTGCGACTGTCGGACAGGTCTTTAGTGCTTACTTCAAACTTGTTAAGTATAAATTACCTGCCGAATTCGAAGAATGCATGAATGAAAAGGGAATGCGAACCATTGACCATTGGGGCGACGGATTCCTTGGCATCAACTTTGGCAAACAGTACTATGAAGATTCTTTAGAAGACATACTGGCTGGTGAACTTAAAGACTTAAAGGCCATCCAGAAATTATTGACAGCAATGATAGATGCCCACAAAACAGGACGTAAGGCTAGTGGCGATTTCTTAGTTTATTGCCGTGATCTCTTTAAAGCAGAAATTCGTAGTGACCCAATGAAGTATATTAAAGGTCACTATGACGGTGTATATAGCGATGAAATTAAAGCTGCTGCAAAATGTATCCTTGGCCAAATCGATGATCTTTATGATGACGATGATGCTGAGGAAGAAGATGATTAGAAGGAAGACCTTAGGGTCTCCCTTCTTTTTTTATTTTCAAATATTCTAAACTTTACTTTGTAAGGAGTTTACTATGAAAGCTATACTAATCATTTTGTTCATGGCTATTGCCGTTTTTGCTAGACCGACTATCACTATTCAAATCTGTAAAGAGAAAGGGTATGACTGTCAAATCATTTCTCTTGAAGATGTAAAGAATATTGAGAAGATTATGGACGGTGAAGTGCTGCGTATTACATTCTTTAATGGAAACCAGCTTGATATTACTGTCAGAAATAAGTATTATGAAATAAAGAAACACTAGGAGCTACTATGATCAAAGAACAGACCAATCATGAGTGGTTCGATGCCAAGGCTAATAAGCCGGACGATAGAACTTGGATCGTCATCGAATACATCTCTAACGCTAATGATGAAACCAGAGGCAGAAAGATACAATCTGTTGGTTACTTCTCCAG
>Ga0310786_10007142_pt1 | contig 14638 bp, 21 predicted proteins | sample AusTroGonzalo_MG_FD_203881 | JGI IMG/M metagenome (GOLD analysis project Ga0310786, IMG submission 203881) | Bovine rumen microbial communities from tropical cattle in Woodstock, Queensland, Australia - Gonzalo_03 (v2) (version 2) | ecosystem: Host-associated > Mammals > Digestive system >... | reverse complement strand
CGAATCAGGGCGTTCAGTTCTTCCATTTTCGTGCGGAAAAGGTTCAGGGATTCTTCAGTCATGTTCATATTTGGCGCGCTCCTTTTTCAGGATTTCAAAGTAATCGGGGATCACGTCCAGAATGGGAGTCACGGGGATGCCCATTTCACGCGCGGCCTGCTGTTCCAGGCACGAACCTTTTGAACGGTGCGCGTTCGGCAGGGTAAAAACGGTAAGGATGCCGTTCAGCTTCGTGAAGATGTTCAAATCATACATCAGGAATGCCGCCCAGCGTTCCGCGTCCGTGGTGCTTTCATCGAACTGGAACTGAAGGGATGCCGGGTTGATTACAATGTGGCCTTGATTCAGGAAAAAATCTTCGGCGATGGCAAATTCCAGTTTGTAGTACGGATTTCCCGAAATGGCACCGGAAATATAAACAATGCGTTTGTTGATTTTGATGGTGTTGTTCATGTAGGCTCCTTTAGAAGTTGAACCGCATTTGTTCGCGGTCAAGTTCAATGTGTTGTTCCAGCCTGGCTTTTGCCTGGTCATAATAGAACGGGTTGTTTTCACAAATATCCAAGTCAAAGCCCAGATCATAGCACGCCAGCGCGGAACTGAAGCTTCCGCCGTGCGTGTCGAGGATGCGGTCACCCGGCTTCGCGAAGTGTTTTAACAGCCACTTGTAAAGCTGAACGGGCTTTTGTGTGGGGTGGAACCGTTCGCCTGGCTTGCCTATCGGCGTGCGCTTATATATCAGCGGATGCCGGTTCGGAAACGAAGTCCACGCCAGTTCCACACTGCCGAAGGAAAATTCTTCCGGCTGCATCTTATCCCACACCACGAAGCAATCGCACGTTCCCAGCGGGAAATAGTTTCCGCCCCAAACGATTTGGTTCACGGAAACCCGGAACAGTTCTTCCCAGTATTCCGGCGGCGGCGCGATATTGGATTTTTTATCGAACATGCGCGGGTCATTGTATTTCGCCCATCTTCCGCCGCCCTGCATTTGGCCGTTCCGCATATACGGCGGGTCAACGATGGCAAGCTGGTAATGGTGTTTCGGCTTCGTCCGCATCAGTTCCATGCAGTCAAGCAAATACGTGTTGATTTCACTCATGCCGTAACCCCCCATGTGGCCGGGTTCACGTTGCGCGGGCACATCCATCCGTTTTCCGCGAAACGCGTGATCATGCGGCTTGCGGCTTCAAACGTCCACGTGCCGACCTGCCGGAACCCGTGGCGTTCCAGGAACCGGATTTGTTTCGGCGTGGCCAGCCCCGCATCACGGCGCTTTTGCAACGCATCGAGCAGGGCCGCCGCGTGGCCGCGATTCGTAACGGAATCAGGGTTCACGCCCCAGCGTTCCAGCGCGGATTTCTGGCCGTCCGAAGGCGGTGCGAACTGCCACAGTTGCGCGGGATCAGGCGTGTATGCCGCTGTTTTCCCGTCCGCGCTTATGCTCACTTCATACTGAAGCGGGTCGACCAGTTTGGCTTTTTTGTGCCGCTGTTCTTCCAGCATCTTCTTCAGGCTTTCTTCGCGTTCGGCGGCGGCTTCCCCTTCGGCGGCTTCTTCCGCTTCCAACAAGTCGCGTTCTTCGCAGTCTTCCGCAAGGATTTCCGCCACGCGCCCGGAAAGTTCTTCGTTTTTGCAAACGAGGTGAACCGGGCGGCATAAATCAAACCGTTCCGTGTGCCATAGGAAATCCAGTATCAGCAAATTTTCCTTGCCGGGGAACAGCCGCGTGCCGCGTCCGATGATTTGCGCGTAAAGGGCGCGGATGCGGGTCGGACGCAGGCACACAATGCAATCCACGGAAGGTTCATCCCAGCCTTCGGTCAACAGCATAGCGTTGCACAGCATGGTGTATTTGCCCGCGTGGAAGTCTTCCAGCACTTCACGGCGGTCGCTGGATTGTCCGTTGACTTCGGCGGCGGCGATTCCACGCGCCTGAAGCAACGCAAGGAACTTTTGGCTGGTGGCGATCAGTGGCAGGAAGATAACCGTTTTCCGATTCCGATAGCGTTCGGCCAAAATGTCCGCGATTTGTTCCAAATAGGGGTCAAGCGCGGTGGCCACATCCCCCAATTTGAAATCGCCTTCCGCCTGGCGGACGGAACGCAAATCAATATCCAGCGGGATGGTTTGCACCTTCAGCGGGGAAAGGTAGCCTTCGCGCACGGCGCGGATCAGGCTGTATTCGTAGGCAACCGTTTCAAACAGTTCGCCCAGGTTGACTTTATCGCCCCGGTCGGCGGTGGCGGTAACGCCCAGCACCGCCGCGTTTTTGAAGTGATCCAGCACACGGCGGTAGGATGGCGAAACCGCATGATGCGCTTCATCAACCACGATGTGCGTGAACTCATCTTCGGAAAACGCCGCAAGGCGGTCGAGGTTTTGAAGGGTTTGAACGCTTCCCACGATCACGGAAAAAAGGCCGTCAATGGCGTGGCTTTCCGCCTTTTCCAGTCCGGCCATGATGCCGGTGGAACGCACCAGTTTATCCGCCGCCTGCTGAAGCAGTTCTTCGCGGTGAGCAAGGATAAGCACGCGCCCGCCTTCCAGCACCACGCGCCGGATCACTTCCGCGAACACGATTGTTTTGCCGGTTCCGGTGGGAAGAACCAGCAGCGTTTTCTTGATGCCTTCGCGCCACTGGTTCAGGATGGCTTCAACCGCTTCGGTTTGGTATGGCCGGAGTTCCATTAGAACGGTTCTTCCTCCTGCTCCTGCTGTTTCGCGGGCGGCAGGTATTTGAAAGCGTTGCGCTGTTTCGTTGTGCCGTCCTTCGCGGTGTAGTCTTCCACTTTCACCTGAACGCGGCCTTCACACGCTTCAAAGTGGTTCCAATCAATCTGGAACGCCGTGGCTTCCGGCGTGCAGTGTCCGATGGAAACGGCCAGTTCGTGCACCTTCCACATGCACTTTTTGTAGAAGTGCAGTTCATCCCATTTGCGGAAGTTGCCTTCCGGCGTGATCAGTTCCAGCATGAACGCGACCTTCGTGTGCGGTGGAATCTTGTTCGGCACGCCGTTGACTTGTTCGATTTTTTTGCGGATGATGGTGAAGGCGTATTCCCCGGCGGGAACGATCATGGATGTATCGTCGCGCTGGTTTTCTTCCACCGTGAACGTGCCGTTGATGTCATAGACCTGGTTTTCGTTGTTCATGGTCAATACCCGTTTTTGATGTTTTTGTAGATGGCATTGAAGCCGTTTTCAATGCGTTTCAGCACCGGCGCGGCCAGATTATCCAATTGCATTCCGGCGGGCACCACGCCGCGCTTCGTGATGTACTGCATCAGCGTGGCTTCATCGAGGTGCGAAACGTTGCACAGCTTGCGGATGTTTTCCACCAGTTCCGTGTTCGGGTTTGCAGTTTTCGGCGGTTCCGGTGCCGCCGGGGGCGTTTCCGGCGCGGGTGCCGGTGCGGACGGTTCAGCGGTGGGGGGCGGCGTTACCGGCGCGGAAACCGGCGTTTCCGGTGCCTTCTTCGCGGGTTCCGTGAGAATGGACGCGATGGCGGAAAACTCGAACGGAATCTTTTCAGGAAGCTTCCAGCGGGATTTCGCATCCCAGCACGGGTTTGAAACAGTGTAAGCCACGCGCTTGCCGTTGCTTTTCACCTTCGCATTCTGGCCGTCTTCCACCACGATGGAATCGAACCGCGCAAACAGCGTAATATCCGACCAGCGGCGAAGCATATCGTTGTTCTTTTCGTAGCAGGCGAACGTGTAGCGGTCATATCCTGCCGAATCAGCCGGTTCAAAGTGCTTGATGGTGGAATGGCCGACCAGCACGATGTTCATGCCCTGCTTGATGCGGATGCGGTCGAGGTCGGAAATCACCTGGCCGAACTGTTCGTAAACCGCCAGCCAGCCGCGCCCGTAGCCGCCGCCGATTTTGTTCAGGGAATCCACGTTTTCACGGTTCATCACGTGCTGAACGATCATTTTTTCCAGTTCATCGAACGTGTCAATGATCACCGTTCCGGTTCCGGGCGGCAGGGTGGCAAGCACCTGCCGGAACTCACTGAAGGTTTCAATGTCGGAATTGTGCGGCACATCGTAGCGTTCGGCACCGCGTTCCAGGTCGAGGATGTAGGGGGAGGGGAATTGTGCCGCGAACGTGGTTTTGCCCACGCCCGGCACGCCGTAGATGATGGCTTTGATGCCACGGTTCATGGTGTGTGTTCCTTTCTTTATGTTGAGTTTGTGAGGGATTACCAATCCAGTTCACCGGTTTCAGCCGGTTCTTCAGGGGCGGGCGCGGGGGCCGGTGTGGCAGGTGCGGAAATGGATTCCGTGGAAACGTCCGCGAACGGTTCGGCGTTTTCATCCACACAATATCCATCTTCAATGATGATGGAAGCATCATCCGATCCCACGCGGGTGCAAATGGCTTGAAGGCCGCGTTCCTGAAGCCACTGATCCAGCTTCGCCATTTCGGTTTTGTCGAACGATTCCAGCCGATCCAGCAAAACGAACTTGCATTCCGGTTTCAGCTTTTGCACGATGGCCACGGCAACTTTGTACTGCTCACTGGTGGATGTGCAATCCCACGCCTTCCCGTTGTAAAGCAGTATCGGCTTCCCGTCCTTGTTCTTGCCGATGGTCAATTCCGGCAGTGGCATGGACGTGCCGAACAGCAGGGAATCGCGTTCCGCGCGGATGGCTTCCACGGCGGCGGTGAGTTCCGCATATTCGGCTTTGCACCGTTCGGCTTCCTGAACCGCCAGTTCCTTATCCAGATTCGTGCGCACTTTGCTGTTCGTGGTTTCGGCTTCCTTGATTTGTTCCATGATGGAAGCGGGGTCTTCGTCCGCTTCCACTTCGGCGGCGGAAAGGGCTTCCAGGCGTTCCGCTTCATGGACGGTTTCCGCCAGTTTCAGTTTCAGTTTTTCGGCTTCGTTTCGCTTTTCTTTCGCCTGCTCACCGGCCAGCATAGCACGGTGCCGCCGCATTGCGCGGTCATTGTTCCGTTCGGCCATTTCGGCGGCCTGCTTCGTGAGTTCCGAAACATCCACCAGTTCCGTTCCGGCTTCCGGGTATTCGCGTGCTTCGCGTGCGAACTTCATTTTCTGGTCGGCAATCACACCGTAATCGTGCCGCTTGTTGTAGGCCGCCGTTTCGCGTTTGTCGATTTCCGCCAGCTTGTCTTCGATTCCCAGCGTTTTCAGCAGGATGGCGGCTTTGTCTTCATCGCGCATCACAAGGAATTTCGGCAGGTTCAACGCCAGCTGTTCACAGAATGAATCAAGCAGTTTCTGGCCGAACTTCTTGCCGGTTTTGTCGGTGACCTTCAGGGCGGCGTTTTTGCCCTTGCGTTCCACCAGCAGGCCGCCGTCCAGTTCGATGGAAATGCGGGCCGGGGTCACGCCTTCATCGTTTTGCAGGGCGGTGGGGCGGTACTTTTCCCCGCCCAACGCGTAAATGATCCCATCGAGGATGGATGTTTTGCCGGAAGCGTTCGCGCCGCCGATCACGGTCAAGCCGGATTCCGCCGGGGCAATCCGGGCAAGGCGAACTTTCTTCACGTTTTCAAGTTCAAAACGAACGATTTTCATTGTTTTGGCTCCTTAAAGTTGAATTTTTTGAACGTAGTGTTCATTGATGTACTGGTTCAGGTCGGTGACCTTGAATTTCAGGTTCTTGCCGTCCGTGTCGCGGATGTAGGAAATACGGCCCTGCGCGACCATCTTCCGAAGTGTGGCGGGCTTCATATTCAGGATTCGCGCCGCATCCGGCAGGCCCACGATGGTTTCGGCGGTTGGAACGAACCGTTCCAGCACTGCCGCGACCAGTTCAGTGGCCAGCGTCTTCAGTTCCGGGCAAACCTTCTTGTTCGGTTCCGTGTTCATTCTTCCCCCCTGGCTTTCCGAAGGATTTTTTTAACTCTTGAAGCGTGTTCAAAAAATACTAACGGCACAACATCGCTTGTTTCGGTGATTTCAACAAACTTTTCAAGCATGTTGAACATTTCCGGTGCGGTGGCGATCAATGTGGCATTTGCCAGTGCGGTTTCTATATCCAGTTCACCTTCGGTATTTTCCGCGTTTGCCCATGCGATATGGTGCGGATCGTTCGGTTCATCCATATAAATGGCTTTCCCTTCGTGCCCGTCAAGAACGGTGGTCATGCAGGGATTTTTTCCGGCCTTCCACGGCCCCGGCGTGAATTTCGTTTCCATCATTTGTTCCCCTTTCCAAATTCGTCAATGCACATCATGGTGAGGAATGCGACGGTGAAGAACGCGCCCAGTGCCATGAACCCGTAGAAAACGGCGGCGAAGATTGTTTCAGTCATTGTTTCGGCTCCTTGTTTGGTATTGGTTAAAATGTGGGAAAGGTCGGTTCACGGTGCTGTTCCTGGCGGACGTATTCCGCATAGGCCACACCGGCTTTGAAGGCTTCCGGGAAGATTGCCGCGATCAGTTCGCGCTTCGTGATTTTCTTCAGTTGCTTTTCCATTTCTTCACGATCCATGAAGCTGGAATATGTGCTTTCTTCCACTTCACGAAGGAAGTTGAAAACGCGCATCAAATCGCTTGCGTAGAATGGTGCCGGTGCCATGCTGCACGCCATGATTGCATCACGCAACTTTTCCGGGGCTTTGTCATAGCCTTCGCCTTGCATCCATTCCTGCATCCCATCAAGCCACTTCGGGCTGTTCGGCGTGATTTCCGGGGCACACATTTCCCATTCAGGCGTTTCGCCGTGGCCGAAGTACGGGCATGTGAAAGGTGCATCACCGTCTTCGCCAAACGGCATTTCTTCGTGATGGACGGTGGAACAGTAACACGGCCCATATTCGCAATTTTTGCATTTATACACGGTTTGCATGGTTGCCCCCTTATCGCCATTCATTGTAAATCTTCACGAATCCGATCCGGCGGTATCTGGAAAGCGGTTTCGTGAAACGGAACGAAACGGGGAACGTGCGGGTGGAAATCGGAAGGCGGAAACCGATTTGATTCTGGCATTCGCGGTGATCCTTTTCAAACACTTCGCCGGAATACAGATATTTTTCGCCGGTGTGCAAATCTTCCAGCACGGTGAACCGGGATTCAAGCGGGCATGTGGCACTGGTCATGATGGAATCATAGCCGACCACGCGTACAACGGTTGTTTCAAAGTTGCTTTTCATTAGAAGGCTCCTAATGGTTTGCATTTAGTTGACTCTCAAATCACGAACAGAAAATTCTTTCGTGAGGATGATCCGCAACATTGCGGCGGTGGTGATGTTCCGCTTTTCCGCACGGCGTTGAAGTTCCTGCTTCAGTTTCTCCGGCAGGCGGCAGTTCAGCACGGTGGTTTGTTTTTGCTTCATGGTGGCGGGTTCCTTTTTGTTTGTCGATGGTTTGTAGATGTGTTACAACCAATATACACGCTGTTACAAACAAATCAAGCCGAAAACGCAAAAAAGTTTAAAGATTTTCCATTTTTGAGCTTGTTTTGTGTTACATTTTGTAGTATTGTACTATTCCAAGAAAGGAAACCCGGAACATGGAAAACAATTTGAAACAACTGCGAAACCGGATGAAGCTTTCGCAATCGGACGTGGCGAAACAGCTTCATGTGAGCAAACAAACCGTGTACAAATGGGAACAAGGGCTTGCCCCGGTTGCTGCCGTTCATTTTGAGGTGCTGAAACGCATCCTGAAGGTAACGGCGGAAGAACTGGAACGCGCCCTAGTTCAAACCCTGCTGGATGCCGCATTCGTTCAGGGGAACGAACAGCAGTTGATGAACGCCGTGGCGGCACGCCGATATGATTCCGCCCTGCTGAATGCCGCGCTTCACGCCTTCCGCACGTCCACGCGGTCTTTCGATGTGAAGCCGGATTTAGATTTGAGGGAAGAAAACCTGAAGTTGCGCGAAGAAAATCTGAAGCTTCGCGAACGCATCTTTGAACTTGAAAAGCTTTTGAACTCCCCTTCGGGCGGTGCATCTATCGCCTTGAAATCTTCATTACGTGAACATGAATATGAGGTGAAACCATGAACGAAAACGAAACCGAACAAGTTCCCGTATGGGTGAAACTGGTGGATGTTTCCCCGGAAGTAAAGCAGGGCTACCGCCCGGTCGGCGTGTTCCTTACCGAACTGCCCACACCATCATTCGGCTATATATTCCGGCTGGTGGGGTTATGGATTGCCGCCTTGTTTTTGTGGGGGCTTATCCTTTCCCCGCTGTTCATCATCCTTGCCGTCATAGGGGGCAAATAATGGCACTCCGTCGGCGCGGAAAAGGCTTTTACCACGCGTATTTCGTGCGGTGGGAACGTTCCGGCACTTCACTGCGGAAACGGCAGGTGGAAGTGTGCTTGTACACGCACGATAAAGATGTGGCGCGGAAGCTGGAAACCGAATTGATGCAAAAAGCCCGCACGGCTTCACTTGAAGCACGCGCGGGTGCAAAGATTGAAGCCCTGCTGAACGGAACGGATGTTCAGCGGGGCACGAAGGCGAAACGCCGGTTGAAGGTATCGGACGCGCTGGAACGCGCATCGAGGTACGCGGCGGTCGGCGAATCGGCACAAAAAGTGTGGCGGCGGTTCGTGCGGGAATCCGGCTTCACGTACATGGATGAAATCAGGCCGGAAGATGCGCTTGCGTACCTGGAAAAGCGGTACAGCGGGGAAAAGGTGTACAACAATGCGCGGTGTGCCCTGAACGGCATATTCAAACTTTTGCTAGTGGATGCGGGGCTTGCGGAATCTCCGTTTGATCGCATCCATGCGCGGCGGGTTCACAGCGCGTGCCAGCGTCCGTTCACGCGGGAAGAATATGAACGCATCCGGGCGGCGGCCCCTTCGCCGTGGAAGGAAGCCGTTCAAATCGCGTGGCACACCGGAATGCGGGAAAAGGACGTGTTCACACTTCGCTGGTCGGAAATCACCGGGGATCGCATCCAGAAAACACCGGCGAAAACGGCGCGGTTCAAACGTGCCGTGGTGATTTTCATTCATCCGCACTTGCAAGCCCTTTTGGACGGCCTGCCGCGTGAAGGTGACCGCGTATTAGGGGCCTGGCCTTACAAGCCGAATGATGCGCGTTTCCGTTCGGTTTTCGGGCAAATCCTGAAACAAGCCGGAATCGCCACGGATGAAACCGGAATCGTGAACTTCAATTCCTTCCGAAACAGCTTCATTTCGCGGTGTGATGCGGCAGGCATACCGCGCCATGCCGTGCGCGGCACGGTGGGGCACGTTTCGGATGAAATCACCGACCTTTATTCGCACGATGAAACATCCGCCCGGCTGATCCAAACCCTGCCGGATTGACTTTCGCAAAAAATGCTTTACCAGTTCAAACTTTTATGGCCGACCGATATGGCTGAACGAAATCAAGTTCACGGAAGCGGGTTCAAATCCCACTCTCTCCGCCATTTTTATTTTAAATTTGAACTCAAACGGCGAACAAACAGCGCGAAACTTCACAATATCCGATATGGCTGAACGATATGGCTGAAAGGCGTGAAAGTTACCAGCAAGTTACCAGCAAGTTACCGACAAATAAAAGTTCCGGGCAGGTGAGGCACTGCCCGGAAACCGGCTTGAAGTGGATTCGCTACTGGCCGCCGTAGCCAGCCGGATGATACCGCGCACCCATCCACTAACGGGGTTCTTATGCACGCGCGGATTTGTCTTCGCCTGCCGTAAGGCTGTTTTATTCTTCAGCACCTTCTTCAGCGGATTCGGGGGCCGGTGCGGCTTCGTGCAGCACGTCCGCCACGGCCTTGATTGCCTTTTCCACCTTGCCTTCATCCACCAGGGTAATGGAAAGGAAGCGTTTCTTCGTGATGGATTTTGCATTCCAGATTGATGCATTCGATTCTTCGCGGTAGGTCACGGAATTGGTGCCGGATTTCGCGCTGGAATAATCGCCGGAAACAAAAATGGTGCTGATTTCCGGGATTTTCGTTTCCGTGTTCAGGCCGACCGCCGATTTCACGAACGTGCCGTTGCCGGAAACGTTCTTCACGGCGATTCCTTCGGCCAGCCGTTCCGTGGTGGTGCAGGCGGCCAGCATCGCACACGCCGCCGCGCAAATGGTGATGGAAAGATGTTTCATGGGGTGGTCTCCTTATTTGAGTAGGACGGAAGCAACCATTGCCCCCGCCGCAATCAGGAAATTCAACAGCCAGCCAATAATCAGCGCGAACTTCCACGTGCCGTTTATCTTTTCTTCCATTCGGGCAACACGGACTTGTATGCCGTCTTGTCCGTTTCCATTCAGGGCCTTGTCAATCTTCTTCAGCGTGTCTTCGATTTGCCCAAGCCGCACATTCAGCGTGGCAAGGCTCACGGCGTTTTCAACGGCATTGGATTCCAGGATCAAGTTTTCGGTTTTTTCGCTCATTTTTTCTTTTTCGCTTCCTCCCACGCACGCCCGCCAAACGCGCGAAGGTATGAATAGTATCTGGCGGCACGTCTTCGCATGATGTAACGCATGGGGTTCCACCACGCATAATCATGTTCAATCACGGTCATGCAATTGGAAAGGAATTCCGTATCGGCGGCCAGCCGATCCACGTTCAGGATATAGCGTCGATCGTGAATCGCCGCCGGAACTTCCATCACGGGGTTCAGCTTCGTGCACAGAATGGTCATTCCATCCGGCATCCAATCGGCCCCGATCCCGTTGCAATCGCGCACCACGGCGTTCAAATCGCGCAAGGTTTCCACACCGGAAAGGTGGTATTCCACCGCCTTCAGGTGCAGGCCTTCCGCTTCGTTCAGGGTGTAACGCATTTTTCTTCCGTCCTTCCGAACTTGTAATAGTTCCCGATTTTCACAATCTTCGCGCGGAACACGCGCGGTGCTTCCGGCGGAAGTGCGGCAGTGAACATGTTCACCTGCTCAATCAAAACGTTTGAACCGGTGAAAAGAACGTGCTTCATGCCGTTCAGTTCAAATTGAAGCGTAAGGCATTTATCCGCGCCATCCTTTTTGTGCTTACTTTCACGGATTTCCCATCCGGTGAAGGTAAGCGGAAGATTCAACACGGAATCAATCTTCACTTTGGAACCGTCCAGCGTGTTGCGGTCGGGAACTATATCAACCAGTTCGGGAATGTTCATTCAAACAGTTCTTTCCAGTTCCGCGAATTGTGAAGAAGGTCAAGGGAAATGGCGGTGAACTGCTGCGCGTAAAGGGCAACGTCTTCTTCACTCATGCCGTTTTCCACCGCAAACGCGAACATATCGGCATCCGAAAAGTAATCCGGCAGGTCGGCGCGGGTTTTCCCCACTTCAGCGGTGGCATCGTCCACCAGTTGCCAGAATTTTGCCTTCAGGGCTTCCCAGCGGGCGGCGGAAGGGTTCAGTTCGCCCGGCGTTTTCGGGAACGCACTGCGGACGGCCTGCCGGTGGGCTTCCCACGTGGCATCATCGCGCATTTCGCCCTGCTGTTCCGGCGTGCCGTAGAAGCAGGCGCGAATGTCCGGCGCGGCCTGAAGAAGAAGTTTCGCATAGTCCGTGAAGGCCTGGCCACGGAACTTGATTTCGGCAGTGAACCATTTGAAGAAGGTTGCGCCTTCGCGTTCAAACGTGCGGATGAAAACGGGAATCACCAGCATGTTTTCGCGGCGTTCAACCTGCGGCATAACATCGCCTTCGGATTCGGTGAAATAGCGGGTTTGAAACCCTGCGGGTAAATTGACAAGAACACTCATGTGAGCACCTCCAAGTTTTGAACGGTTTGTGGGAAGAATGTGAACCAGAAACGGAAACAGTGCGAAATTTTGCGGATCACGCCCCAATAGGAAGCCACGCTTGCACGTTCATGTTCCGTATTGAGGCCGTAAAAACGATGTACGGCACGCCTGAACCGGCGTTCCGTGCGCTTCCGAAGGGTGATATTCGTGCGCGTGAACCGGAAGCCCAAAAAATCCAAGCCGCCCGGTCGGGTAATCGGAAACACCTGAACGTTCCTTTTGAGTTCCAGCCCGCGCGTTTCCAAATACGCCCGGATGAAGCCGATGAACGATTTCAGGCGGCGTTTGGCTTCCGCGCCGAAATCAATCACCACAATATCATCGAGGTAGCGGAAATATCCACGGAAGCGGAAGATTTCCTTCGCGGCGTGATCCAACCGCGAAAAGTGCATGTTCGCCAGCAACGGCGAAATGGGATTCCCAATCGGCAGGCCGAAGTGGTGTGAAAGAAAACAGAATGAAAGCAACCGAACCGCGCGGGAATCCTTGATGTAGTGCCACACGTCCATCAGCAGGAACGCGTGTTTGATGGAAGCATAGCACTGCTTCACATCGCCCTTCAGCACCATCACAGTTTCATTCGGCGGTATGGATTGAATGAACTTCCACACGCGGTTCACGCCGTCCATTGTGCCGCGCCCCTTGATGCTTGCATAGGTATCGCGGATGAACCGCGCCTTCATCAGCGGGGCCAGCACACGAACAATGGCGTGCTGAACAATGGAATCTTCGTGGTTCGGCGAATAGTAGATTTCACGCCGCTTTCCGCGTTCCATGCGGATCATTGCACGATATTCGTGCATCCGCCAGCGTTCCGCCATCAGTTCCGCGTGCAAACCTTCCAAATTGGAATCCAGGTTCAGTTCGTACTTTTCGGCGCGTTTCCGGCGATTCTTCTTGTGGGAAGCTTTCACCTCGAAATGCGCGGCGCGTAGATTCTCAACGGAAACGATTTGATCAAAGATGTTCGCTATTCGCTTCATGTTCAATCATGCGAAGGTATGCCCGGCGCGTTCGGTTTGGACTACTTGCACACAATGGGCTGACCTCAATCAACCCCGCCGGAATCCGGCGAAGGTTCAGGATATGCACATGCCGATTTGATTTTGGTCTTCGTACCCAGCCGGGAACCGATGTTCGCGTTACGGTTGCCGAGTTCGTTGTTCACGTTCACGTAACCCACGCCCGCGTTGCCCCCGTTGTTCAGGTTGCCACCGCGAATCACGAGGCGGGCCGGCCAGAATATGCAATCCTGCTTGTTTTCGGTTTCCTTCTTCTTTCTCCGCGTTACGGTTTGGAAGGTTTCAAGTTCAATTCATTTGCGGGTTCGGCGTTCCGCCTTCCCCGCCCGTTTTCCGTTTTCGGTTCAGGCACGGGAACAAGCCCCGTACCTGAACTTTTCTTTTTCACGCACCCAGCCGGGGACCGAAGTACGCGGCACGGTAGCCGAGGACGTGGGGCACGTACACGGAACCCACGCCCGCGGCGCCCCCGCCGGACAGGTAGCCACCGCGAAGCACGAGGCGGGCCCCTGCATTGGTATCGTTATAGAAGTAATCGCACAGCCCGGTGTGTTCGCCTGCCCCAATTGTAATGGGGAAGAAGGTTTCGGGATCGTAGTTCAGCACGTAGCCGCTTGCCTTCGGCCACGGGTGGTGAACCCAAACCAGGTTCGGGCCGGTGTAACCTTCATCCGGGAACTTGCCGCTTTCAGCACCAGGCGCGATTTGCGAATCCAGCCGGGAATAAAGCGTGGTGTCATTCGTGCACCAGTATCCGCTTTGGCTGAAATCTTCATCAAACGCGGTTTCCGTGTAGCCGGTGGAAACAAACGTTTCCGTTTCCGTGTCATAAGTGTAGGTCGCGGCACCCACGGCAGGATGCGGAACTTCCGTGAAAATAGTGGTGCCTGAAGCCGTCCACGCATAATAGTGAACATCGCCGGAAGCGTAATCGTTCTCCGCATCGCGGTAATACTTCACGTTGTTCACGGTAATATCCACTTCGGTATTGTCCTGGTTTTTCTGGATTCCGTCCTGATTCTCCCACTGGCTGCCGAACGGGTTTTCAATACCACGGTAGGAACACGCCACAATGCGTTTTGCGTGATCGGACGTGGCCGCCGCGTTCCAGTGCCCGACCAAGTCGTAATCCAGCCCGGAAGCATCCGCATCATCCGCCACGATTTCGCCGGAAAGGTTGCCCAGCGCGGCGGTTCGTCCGGTGGTGCGCACATAGGCGTAATCAAACGCGGCCATGTTCGTGAAACCGGCACTGAACGCGACCTGAATGTCAAGCGTGTTGAACTCAATCATCATCAGTTCAAGCAGCACCGCGCCGAACATGCTGTTCGTATTGGTACACGTGCCATCGCCCACGGTCACGCCCGCGTTGTTCGCGTGCATGGTACGGCATTCCGCACGGGTGCAGTTTCCATTCGGACGCGCCCCGGCAATGGAACGCAACTTCCTGCCGGAAGCGTAGCCGACCGGGGTGGAATCGGCGGTTTGTGCGATAACCGCACCGGCGGAATCACACACCACGGAATTGAACGCACCCACGAACTGATCGCGTGCGGTTGCCCCGCCGGGGCCGGTGTAGAACCAGCGGCGAATCGTGCACCCGTTGAACGGAACGTTTGAAACCAGGTACACGTACCACGTTTTGCTGTTTTCGTCCACATAAAGGTCGGTGCGGCGGTAGTACACTTTCACGTGCACCAGCACATCACCATCCGTGCCGTCAAGCTTCGCGGCGGTGCCGTCCGCCTTCAGGTTGCTATCGGACGGATTCAGGTAGTAGTTCACCGTGCGGGTCGGGATATTTTCGGGAAGGACGGTGCAACGCCGAAGGTTATGCGCGGGAAGGGCGGCAAAGGAATCCACTTTCGTGTAACGAAGGGGATCACCGGCCACATCATGCGCGGCGTTCAGGGT
>Ga0310786_10007139_pt1 | contig 14639 bp, 8 predicted proteins | sample AusTroGonzalo_MG_FD_203881 | JGI IMG/M metagenome (GOLD analysis project Ga0310786, IMG submission 203881) | Bovine rumen microbial communities from tropical cattle in Woodstock, Queensland, Australia - Gonzalo_03 (v2) (version 2) | ecosystem: Host-associated > Mammals > Digestive system >... | reverse complement strand
ACGAGCCGTTCCCATGGCGTACGGTACGCTACCCCTACAGCGCTATATGCCTGGGCAACACTCCGGACAAGTTCCAGTCGCTGCTCGAGTCCGCGAAGAAACACGTTGAGGCCGATCCGAAGAATCCCCGCGCCATCTTGATCTACGGATGGAATGAGTATACCGAAGGCGGCTACATCGCTCCGAACAACTTCGACGCCGATGGCTTCCTGCGCGCGGTCGCCGCCGTCTTCGGACGCAAGCCGGCAAGCGAGTACACCTACGTCAACCCCTCCACGAAACAGCTCTTCACAATTCCGTCCGCGACATACGAAAACATCCCCTACGGCCCGCATCCGAAGCAGAAGATCGACGTGTTCCTTCCCAAGGGAAAGAAAGGCCCTTTCCCAGTGGCAATTTACCTCCACGGCGGTGGCTGGTCGGGCGGCGCGATGGAGGACCACATCCTCGGCTCGTCCATCCGCATGCTGCTTGACCGCGGCATCGCGGTGGTGGGCACGGGCTACCGCTACATCCGCGACGCGCACGCCGACGGCGTGAAACCGCCCGTGATGGGGTGCCTTGACGACTGCGAGAACGCGCTCCGCTTCGTGAAGGCGCACGCCGACGAATGGAACCTCGATGTTTCGCGCATCGGCCTCGCGGGCGGCAGCGCCGGCGCCTGCACCGCGCTCTACCTCGCACTCAAGGACGGCAACATGCACGGCATCCGCGCCGTTGCGCCGATCATCGCGCAGACCTCGATGGATCCGCAGGAGATGAAGGAGTGGATCCCCAATTCGAGGTACGGCGCGCACGCCTTCGGATACCGCAACTTCGACGACTGGCTCGCGCACCGCGCAGAGTGCCTCGCGGACATCGAGCGCATCTCGCCGGCTGCGCTTGCGCGGAAGATCGACCCCGCCCGCGCGCCGCAGATATTCCTGCAGTATGGCTCGCCGCTCAAGCCGGGCGAAATCGCGAAGGATCCCACCCACTCGCCGGTGTTCGGCGAACGCTTCAAGGAGCTCTGCGCGGAGCGCGGCATTCCGTGCAAGGTCAACTACGGCGGCAAGGCTTATTTCGGCGATGCTTTTACATGGCTGGCGGGCGAGCTGTTGCGCTGAAAAGAGCACGCAGCTGGCAAGCATTTCTCTTTCCAAGAGCCATGAATGATGAAATCAAACACCGCATGACCCGGCGATTGAACGGCTGGGATTACTGCCAGCGGGCGATTTACATGATCACCATCACATTGGCCGATCGCTCGCATGAATGGCTGGGGAAGCTCATCCTCGCCAAGAATGGCGAGGCACAGCACTACCTTGCCAGCGATGGCACTGCCAGAAGCCGCGGTGCCGTGGCGGCGCATTATTGCGCCGCAATTCCCGCCACTAGTGGCGGAGCCTATATAGAGCCTACGCCATACGGCGAGGCGGTGATCGAGGCGCTGATGGAAATGCCGCGCCTATTCCCGCAGGTGGAAATCATCGAGAAGCAGCTGATGCCCGAGCATTTCCATTTCATCATCTTCGTGCACGAGCCCTTGCCCAAGCCCTTGGGAGCGCTCATTCGCGGATTCAAGGCCGGCGTGGCGAAGCGGTGGAAAATCCTCGCCAAAAAAGGCGAGGCACCATCCGCATTCCCCGCCTGGGCCGAGGGCTTTCAGGATACCATCCTTTTCCGCGATGGGCAGCTGAAGGCCATGATCGCCTATCTCCGCGATAATCCACGCCGCCTTGCGGAAAAGCGCGCGGTGCCCGATCTTTTCCGCCGCGTGGCCCGCATCGCCTTGCCGCTCGACGGCGGGCGGATGACCGGCCATTTCGAGGCCATCGGCAACCGCCACCTGCTGGCCCGCCCGCTCCACCAGGTGCAATGCTCGCGGCGCTTCTTCGCCTACCGCCGCATCCCAAAGGCCGGCGGCGGGTTGAAGATCGCCCGCGATGCCGCCGGCGAGCCGATCGCCGCCAGCACTTCGCCCGAATACGGAGAGCGGCTTGCCGATGCCCTCGCCGCTGCCGCGCACGGCGCCGTGATCATCAGCCCGTGCATTTCCGACGGCGAACGGCAAATCGCCCGCGAGGCTTTGAAGCGAAACCTGCCGCTTGTCACCTTGCAGAACAAGGGCTTCGCGCGCCTGCATAAGCCTGTTGGCCGCTACTTCGATGCTTGCGCCGAAGGACGCCTTCTCTTGATGGCACCAGCCGCATGGCCCTACACGCCACAGGAAAAGCCCATGACGCGCTTTGACGCCACAGCCTTGAACCGCCTCTGCCAGTGGCTGGTGGGCGAGGATGCGCTTGATATCAACTACCACGGCATGAAGCCCGCCAACATCGACCAGCTTGCCAAGGTTGCCGCACAGGTGGAAAAGTGAAAGAATCCCGCATAGCCTCCAGCAGTTTTGGTATAATATCACACAAATCAATACACTCGAACGGAGGTAAATACCATGAGGTTATTGTCGATTGCTGGTTTCGCGGCCGTTTTCTCGGCTACGGCATTGGCCGTTGCCGTTTCATTTGCGACAGCGTTTGCCAATCCGGCGCCGCGGGTGTCGGATGCTCCGGCGCGGAAGATTCGCGTTGCGTGTATCGGCGATTCGATAACGTGGGGGTATGCGATGACAAACCGCGTCGAGGAATGCTATCCTGCGCAGCTCCAGAAGATTCTGGGCGATCGCTACGAGGTCGTTAACTTCGGCAATTCCGGTTCCTGCGCCTATTCTAATCCAAAGACCGGGCCTTCCGGCTGGCGTCCTCACCCCTGGCGTCCCGGAGGGGCGGCCGCGTATGCGTTCAAGCCGGACATCGTAGTCAGCGGGCTTGGCGCGAACGATGCGGCCATCCACATGTTCGAATACATCTATGACGAGAACGGCGTACCAAAGACGGAGCCAGGGCTGTTCCGTCGCGAGTACATCGATCTTCTGAAAGAGTTTGAAACGGACGGTCGTTCGCCGAAGTTCATCGTCTGGACCAAGCTTGCCCCCTTGGGGAAGAAGCACATCACGAAAGGGAAGCCCGATCCATTCGTGCTGCGTTATGACCTGGAGGCCGTCGCCCGTGCGGTCGGCGCGGTTGAACTTGACATGTACACGCCTCTCGTGCCGTATGCCGAGACTGACCACTACGCCGCCGACGGAGTCCATCCCGAAGGAGGCGCCCAGCGTGTCATCGCGGAGGTGGTGGCGCAGGCCATCAGGGCCATGGCGGGCGCATGCTCCGCTGCGTCGCGGGTGTATGACGATTCGACGTCTGTCGGGGAGAGCGGCTACGCCGTAATCGTGGACGGCGTGCGAGCCGTCGTGTCGGACGTGCGGAACTCGGCCATGCCTGTGAACACTCGCTGGCCCGGGCATCAGCGGGATTTGGACCAGACGGAGATCGGCGGTCTCGTCCGCTTCGAGTTCGAAGGCACGGCACAGGTGGAGGTGACATCGCCGCGCGACTTCCGGGAGGTGAAGATACGTCCGGAGTCGAAGGGCGTCAAGCCAATTGCGAAGGGGCGCTCGGTCGCTTTCACGCTGACGCGCCCCGGCGCATATTCCGTCGAGTTCGACGGTATCCATTCCAACCTTCTTGTGCTGGCGGACGCACCGGCGGAATACAAGGTCGACAAATCCGGCCCGCATACGCTCTACTACGGTCCCGGCGTGCATGAGGCGGGGCTAATCGAACTGAAGAGCGGGCAGACGCTCTACATCCACGAGGACGCGGTGGTGTTCGGCCGCGTGTTCGCGCGCGATGCCGACAATATCCGCATCCTGGGGCGCGGCATTCTCGACGGCAGCCACGTCAAGGCGGAGATACTGCCTATAGATCCGAAACTCGCGGAGGAACAGCGCAAGAAGGGCTTTGCCATAACCAACTACAGGCGGTACGACGCGATCCGTCTCGAATACTGCGACGACGTGGTGATCGACGGCGTCACCGTCCGCGACTCGCCGCTCTACAACATCCGCCCCATCTGCTGCCGGAGGCTCGCGATACGCAACGTGAAGTTGTGCGGCAACTGGCGCTACAACTCGGACGGCATCGACATGCACAACTGCGAGAACGTGCGGATATCCGACTGCTTCATCCGCACATTCGACGACTCCATCTGCGTGAAGGGCTTCGACTACAAGATGGACGAGAGCGAGATGCTGCACGACGGCTACATGCACGACGTCTTCACGAACGCCGTCATAGAGCGCTGCACAGTGTGGTGCGATTGGGGCAAGTCGCTTGAGTTCGGGGCGGAGACGCGGGCGCGCGAGATCGGCGACATCACTTTCCGCGACTGCGACATTATTCGCTGCGACGACAAGGTCTGCGACATCCAGAACTGCGACTATGCCGACATCCACGACGTCGCGTTCGAGGACATACGCATCGAACAGGATTCGCCAGTCTGCCGGCGCGCATACGCTGAAAAGGCATCCGCGTTCGACCCGACGCCGCTTGCGAACGCCGCGCCGCCGGTCTTTGCGGCAGCCATCCGCGTCATTCCCGAATACTCCAAGAACGACGTTCGGCGCGGGCGGAACCACGACATATCCCTGCGCGACATCCGCGTGACGGGGCCTGTCTGCCCAAGGATTTCGCTAAGCGGCTACGACGAGGACCACCGCACGACGGGCGTCGTAGTTCGAGGAATCTGGTGGAACGGCCGCGAGGTGTCGCAGGAAGTCGAGAAATCCCATCGGGCCGGTCCCTTCGCCGACCCCGCGCACTTTGAACGCCGATGAGACAGTGAGCCCAGCGTGTCATCGCGGAGGTGGTGGCGCGTGCCATCATAAGTCGTTGCGGGGACAGTCCCCGATAGTGTGTGAGTGTAGAGTAGAATAGAAAGTTGGCAGAAATCCCGAGTTTATGAGCTACTATCCTTTGAAAATATAAATAGTAGACGTGAAAGTTGACATGCTTGGGCAAAAAATGATATGATATCAGGTGTCAACAACGAGAGGATTTCTATGTTCATTGGTCGAAAAGAATACTTGAATTCACTGGAGATGCTGTGGAACAAGCCTACGGCATCGCTGGTAACTTGTCGCGGACGTAGGCGCATCGGCAAGTCAACGCTGATCGAGGAGTTCGCAGCACGCACAGCGGACCATTTCATAGAGATAGAAGGGCTTCCGCCGCGCAAGGGGATGACGGATCGACGCCAGCGCCGTCATTTTGGCGAGATACTTTCCGACCAGACAGGGTGTCGCCGAGTGACGCCGAAATCATGGATGGCCGCTTTTGGCATGCTTGACGGCGTTATTCCAAAGAGTGGGCGGACAGTGGTCCTTCTTGACGAGATATCATGGATGGGGTCGCGCAATCCCGATTTCGCCGGTTTTCTGAAAGGTGCCTGGGACAAGCTTTGGCGCAAGCACGACAACCTGATCATCGTCCTCTGCGGCTCTGTTTCGTCTTGGATTGCCGACAATATTCTGAACTCGACGGGCTTTGTCGGGCGGAATTCGCTCGATGTCGAGGTAACCGAACTGTCTTTGCCAGAATGCGTATCGTGCTGGGGTGCCGCAGGCGAACGGCTCTCTGTGTTGGAGAAGCTCGACTTTCTTGCCGTGACCGGAGGTGTCCCGCGGTATGTCGAGGAGATTCAGCCTGGATATTCCGTCGCAGAAAACATCAATCGGATGTGCTTTTCGTCTGATGGGCTTCTTTTTAGGGAGTTTGACGCTACTTTCAGCGAGGTGTTCGGACGAACCACGCAAAGCCGCGGAAAGGTTCTTCGCGCACTTGTCGAAAATCCGCTTTCCATGTCGGAGCTCGCGGCCGCCGGCAAGCAGTCTGCAAACGGGCGGCTTTCCAGGATTCTGAAGGAACTGGAATACGCTGGATTCGTTTCTGGAGACATCGGATTGAATCCTGAAACCGGTGAACCGTTCCGGATCGAACGCTATCGCATTCGCGATGCCTATACGCGGTTCTATCTGCATTACGTCGAACCGAAGCGCGAAGCCATTCGAAAGGGACTCTTCAAGTTTTCGTCCGTCGAGCAGCTTGTCGGCTGGAGCGCCTGGCTGGGGCTTCAATTCGAAACGCTGGTGCTGAATCACGTTACTGAGCTGTTTCCACATCTTGGGCTTGGACGAACGCTGGTTTTGTCGGCTGCGCCATATCAGCGCAAAGGCGCGGATGGAGAGAATTGCCAGATTGACTTGCTAATACTCACTGCCAGCACGGCCATTGTCGTGGAAATCAAGCGGCGGAAGAAAATCGATAGGACGGTGATCGACGAAGTCCGGGAGAAGGTTAGACGGCTCAAGGTGGCCTCGAACCGCTCGATACGCACGGCGCTTGTCTACGCCGGAGAGCTGTCGGAAGGCGTCCCCGCTGACGGTTACTTCGACTTCATTGTTCCTGTAGAAAAACTGTTTCTAGACTGAACCTGAAGGGAACAGATTCTGCGTGCCAAGGGTGATGCGACGGCGTTTGCCTATTCGGTGCCGGGCGTGTCGGACGTTTCGGCGCGGAAGATTCGCGTTGCTTGTATCGGCGACTCGATCACGTGGGGGTATGCGATGACAAACCACGTCACGTCAATGCCATTCCGAATGTTTGTTTGGAATGGTCTATGCTGTTCCAAATGAAAGTATGGAATCGAATACGAAGTGCATCAGGATAGTTGGGCGCCGTAGCGCGCGAAACTAAACGCACCATTGCAGAAGTAAACGAACCAAATCAGGTGCGTTCACTTCCGCAAACTACGTTACTTTTTACGGTTGCGGGAAAAACTTGAATATGATATCATTGCGCTACGTATAACTGTAACTAGGTGAGTTCTGCGCGCCGCGTAAGCGGTGCGCGCCGCGTAAGCGGTGCGCGCCGAAGAAAGGAAGCGCAGAATGAAGAAAATAGTAGCATGTGCAGCGGTTGCGCTGACAATTGCGCAGGCGTATGCCGATGCGGGGGTCTATGACTGGACGCTCGCCGCGGATCAGGAAAGAGGCGACATGAACGTCGGTGCGAACTGGCGCGGCGGAACGGCTCCGGCGAATTCCTCCGGCGACGTGGCAAACTGGACAGAGGCGCGGTTCTACGCGACAAACGCCTGCAATACCATACAACGCATAAAGCTTTGCCCTAATCCGACCGTCAATCCCAGGTGCTGGTCGCTTGGAACGTTCGTCGGAGATGCCTACCATTTTCTGTACGCAGACAACATGGGGGCAAGGAACAGCCCGTTTTTCGAGGACGCAAGCGGATTTGAAGGTTTCTACTACCTTACCGACAACGGCGGTACGAGCCAGACGGGCGAGAGCGGTCCGCTGCTGCGCGTTCGCGATGGCTATACGAACTTCCTTCCCCAGATGCGTGTGACTTCGCGACCGGTTTTGCGCGCATACGGCGACAACGTGGGCGGCGTGGCCCGCGTTGGCCGTGCGTTTGGGAGGGGCATCTTCTTTGTGGGCAGCGGTTCTCCGTCCACGTACAAGGATCAGAACGCGAGCTACGTGTTCGACGAAATCCAGACTGGCGCACAGGGGCATCTCTTCGTCAGGAGCAATGCGCCTGTGACGCTGAATGGCCATGCCTACGACGAGCCGCGTCTTCCGTCCGGCGCGGCGCTGCACTTGGACGCGTCCAAGGCCGACACGCTTACCGTGGACACCTCCACCGGAAGAGTCTCGGAATGGCGCGATGCCGACGGCGGCGAAGTCGTGGCGACCAAGACCGTTCAGGACGGAGTGAGCTCCGCACATGTGACGCTTGACACGTCGACGAACGGGCTCGCCGTCGTGAAGCTTGGCGGCAGCGCCTATTTTAGGCTCTCGCGGGAACTACAGGCGAAGGAGCTGTTCGTCGTGTTCCGCCAAAATGCCGCGAGGTTCAACGTCGTTACCAAACCGCAGCAGCTCGTTGGAAACGCCAAGGGGAACGAGACGTTCCGGTGGTACTGCAGTTCGGGCCTCAACTATGCCAACTACGGTCTTTTCCAGGGTGGAACCGCCTATTCAAAGGAACTTGACGCCGGCGAGATATGGCTTGACGGTACGCGCATAGCTCCGTCGCAGGTGACGGGTGCAAGCCATGTGGATGCCCTTTACCGCTATCCGCTGCACGTGGTCTCGGCCGGCCTTCACGACGGCAGCGCTCCGATTGAGTTCTTGGGCGCACGCACGTCCGCCGCCGACGTCGGTGCCATCACTTTTGCAGAAGTCGTGATCTACGAGAAGTCGCTGACGTCCGCAGAGCGTCGCGAGGCGAATGCATATCTCCGCCGGAAGTGGCAGGTAGCCTCCGCCGCTGCGGACTGGGATCTTGCGACGTACAGTGTCCGCACCGCGACAGGCGGCAGCGAGAACTTGACGATTCCCTCGGGGCATGTCGGCATCCGCGAGCTTAACGGCCCGAGCGAAGCCGCATCCGTCGTCAAGCGCGGCGGGGGAGAGCTGACCGTCGAGAAGGTGACGCCGGCCGCCACGCCGATTCACGTGGAAGAGGGTTCGCTCAAGATTCGCACGCCCGACGGCGAGGTGAAGGAGGAGATGGCGCCCAATCCATACGTGTGGCTGGATGCGTCCAAGGACGACACGCTCGTTCCCGATCCCGAAGACTCGACGCGCGTGTGCAAATGGTGGGATCCTCGCCCGGCCGGCGAAGCGGATCCTTCGCGCCCGACCTTGCGCCCTTCGGCGACAAATGCCACTGAAAGTTCGTATTTGTTCAATGTCTACGGTGCGTCGCCCAAAAAGATAAACGACACGCCCACTGGCCTTACAGCGCTCGATTTCGGTCCGCTTCTTACAACTGCGCAATGGACTAATGGGACGATGGCAAAGGTCAGCGGCACGGCCTTCATGACCATGGGTGAATCCGCGCGTCTGCGCGAGGGCTTCGTTGTCTTGAAGTCCACTTCCACGTCGTTCAAGGTCTTTGGAACTGGATCATGGAACATGATGGGCAGTGTGAGCAATACGATCGGCTCGATATCGTGGAGCAGTCCCTTTACGCTGGGCGGATACTGGACGATTGACGGCAAGATCATCGATCCTGTGTCTTTCAGCCCGGCTCTAAAGAACGAGCAGTACTATGTGTTCGGATATCGGCCAAATACCATGCACACGGCACCATACCTTGGCCGTCAGCGCAACTCTGACCCCCTGGGCGGCAATGCATACGCGGAGGTGATCTACTACGACCGCGTGCTGACGCCCGAGGAGCGCCGCAACACGGAGGCGTACCTGATGAAAAAGTGGCTAAACAAGGACCACCCCGACAAGGCCGACATGGCGATTGCCCGCAAGTGGCGCTTCGGAGCAAGCTCCGACAATACGATCGACACGGACCGGGCGATCGCGGTGTCGGCAGTCGAGACCGCCGCCGGGGCTCTCGTCAAGAAGGGCGCGGGCTCCGTCGCGCTGCCGCTTATGCGGACGGCGGCGGATGGCCTTGACGTGCAGGAGGGCGCGGTCTCGGCGAGCGTGTGCATGGAGGACGTCTTCGCGGATGCGGCGCTCCATCTCGACGCTTCCGCCGCGGATTCCCTCGTGACGGTGACGGACGAGAAGGGGGAGCAGGTCACGCGCTGGAACGACGCGCGCGGAAACGGACTCTACCTCGTGCCGTGCGAGGAGTCGTGGTCTACCAACAAGCCGTACCTCGTGACGGAGACGGTTGGCGGCCAGTCGCGCCAGGTCGTGTCGATCGGCGAGACGTGTTCGCGCGGCGACAAGCCGACGCCGTCCGTCGGCAGCCCTGTCGCGACGAACGGCACGGCGACGGCGTTCCGCATCCGCCGCGAAGGCGCGGGCGACGCCAACCAGACGATCTCGAAGATACGCGAATACCACTTTGTGATCGCGGAGGTGCCACAGTCCGACACTGGCTCGCACAACCGCCTCTTCACGGCGGACACCCAGTGCTTCTCGCGCTCCTCCGCCAATTTCGGCTATATTCTTAGTGACGGCGACACACGCAATGACGGGTTCAAGTACGGCTCGTTCTATGGCTACGATGGCAAGGAATACAGTTCCAGAACAGACAAGGATTTTGGCGAGGGCTACCACCAGGGCTTCTACGCCGTCACGAACGACACATACGCTTCGTGGGCGTCGCTGTCGTTCCTCGGCGGCGGCGACACCATCAACAGCGTTCCGCAGATCGGCGGGCAGAAGATCTGCGAGATACTGGTGTTCACCAATCTGCTGTCGTATGCGGAGCGCACGAATGTCGTATCGGTCCTGCGGCGGAAGTGGCTGGGCGCGGACGATGCGCCGGACCCTGCGCTCAGTTTCGGCACGGTGACGGTCGCGTCCGGCGCGTCGTTCAGCCTTGACGGCGACATCGAGGTGAAGCTTGCGGGGCTGGCCGTTAACGGCGGTACGGTGAACGCCGCGACGCCGCTCGACCTTTCGGCGCAGGATTCGTTTACTTTCGACTTTGCTTCGGCGGTGGACTACGGGCACATTGTGACGACGGACGCTTTGACGATCAAGGACGGCGCGGTGTTCAATATCAACGTCGCCGCAGGGGTGAAGCTCCCGTCCGGCGTCTATCCGCTCATCACGGCGCAGTCGATCGCGGGGACGCCATCCGCGAGGCCGGTGGTGACGGCGGACAGGTCGTACAACATGAAGATAGTCGCGACCGGGACTACGGTGGATCTTCTGGTTTTTCCGCGCGGGATGATGATCAGGGTGAAGTAGTTTAATGTTGCCAATGTTGCCAGTGTTGCCAATGCCCGCGAGGACCGTTGACCTTGCAACGCGAGTGCGCCTTGGCTCGGACGCCGGCGCGAGGCGTGTCGCGCTTGACCTCGAACCATACGAATTCAGGAGCTTCGCCGCCCCGTCTGGACGGCCCGTGCTGCACTAGCGCCTCGGCGCATTGACACCGCCCAGGACGAAATCGCGCAATCCAAGTTCGGCAGGCCAAGAAAGGAAGGATCAATGGCAACAGGGAAGGCACTCGACATCAACGCCGGAAGACGCGCACTCCTCTGCGGAATGCTTGCGACGCTCTTCGCCGCACTCCTTCCTGGCTATGCCGTCTCGGGAGGCGTTCGGGCGGGGGAGCCGACCGCCTGGCCGCTTCTGACGATGCGTCATGTGTCTTCGACGAGCCGATCGCCCGAGACGATGGCGGAGCTGATCCGCATCCACGCGCGGCATCCGGGCGGATGCGACGAGATGTGGCTGGCGGACAGCGCTGCATTCCTGACGGCCGAGTCGAATCTCGTCGCCCGCGCACGGGCGCTTGCGGGCTATCGGCCTGAATTGGACGCGGTCGGCATTGTCGCCGGCTTCCAGCAGGGGTTCACTCTGGGCCACGGGCCCTCGCTCGGCTTCGGACGCGGGAAGGAAATCGGTCTCACGGAGACGGCCGGACAGGTCGATGCGCAGGGGCGCCGGATGGGACTTCTCTGTCCGAACAGCCCGGAGGTGCTGGCCGAAGAGGAGCGCTTCGCGGAGGCCATCGTCCGGGAAGGCCGTTTCGAGTCCTTCTGGCTCGATGATGACCTGCGCTTCGGTTTCAAGCATTTCGGAGCCTGCTGCTGGTGCGACCGCTGCCTAAGGCTCCTGAACGAACGGTGCGGTACGGCGTATACGCGCGAGCAGTTTGTCGCGCGGCTGTCGTCCACGAATGCGACGGACGCCCTCCGCGCCGAGTGGGCCGCCTTCAAGGCCGAGTCGCTTGCGAAGTTTGCGGCGGCGGCGCGTCGCGGAGCGAAGAGGGCGAATCCGAACTGTCGCATGGGCTACCAGTCCATCTCGTCCGCGACGGTTGCGGGCGGCGAGGACTTCAGTCCGGTATTGGCGGCGTTGTCGGACAACTTCAGGGATTCCGTCGGCATCCGTCCCGGCCATGGCTACTACACCGAGACGGATGGCGTCCACGCGCTGCAGGAGAAGCTCCTCGACGTCGCTCGCGAGGCCGAACGCTGCCATGCGATTCCCGGCTGGAAGGGGCAGGTCGCCTACGAGCAGGAGAACTTCCCCCATTACGCCGCGTACAAGAGCCCGGAGGCGATTCTAAAGGAGTGTGCGCTCGCGCTGGCCGTCGGCTGCGATGCCGTGACGATGTACTGGTATGATGCACGCTATCCCGAGCCGCTTTCCCACTACGAGGAGCTTGTCGCGGGCGCGGCGAAGTGGCGTCCATACTTCGAGCGCCTCGCCGCGCTGGTGCCGGGGACGCATCTCGGCGGCGTGGCGCGGCGTCCGGATCAGAATCTGATGACGGGCCTTCAGAACACGTTCCCCAAGACGGTCGAGCATGCTTTCCCGAGGAGAAGCGGAAGCGACAGCCATCTGGCGTTCGCCGGCATCCCCGTGACTGTCCACGAGTCGGGTACGACGTGCTTCTACGAGCCGAAGGACGTGACGTCGTGGGGACACATGCTCGACTATGACCGTGTGAAGCTTCTGGACAAACTCGATGCCCGGGCGGGCGGTCCCGTCTGCGTGCGGGTCGACAAGACGCATCGCCTCTATGTGTTCCCGCGCGTTGACGACGCAGGGCGCACGGTCGCCGTCACGTTCTTCAACATCTCGATGGGCGAGGCGAAGGCCCTGCCTGTGCGGATTCGGCGACCAAGGGGCACGGTCGTGAAAGTCGTGCGTCCGTGCCGGGACGAGGAGACGATCCAGTCGGCCCCTGGTGCGGGAGACGAGGTCCGCATCGTCCTTCCCGACCTTCCGGCATTTTCGCTCTCGACGGTGGTTTTGGAGGCGCAGGCACCTCTACCGCGACGTCCTTTTCAAGTCAGTAGGAAAAACCAAGAAAGGAAGAATCCATGGCAACAGGAAATACACTAGATACCACCACGACAAGACGCACGTTCCTCGACGGCATGCTTGCGACAGGCGCCGCCGCACTCCTTCCGGGCTATGCCGCAAAGGCCCCAGGCGGCTCGCAGGGCGCCAAGGCCGGCCCGGTCAAGTTCCTCTTCATGGCCGACCACCACGTCGAGAGCGACTTCATGGAGCGCGGACACGAGGTGTACACGATGTGGCGTCCCGGAAACCACGCGGCGCTCGAGAAGACCTACGAGTTCATCGGATCTGACCCATACTGCCGCGACATTGACTTCGCGCTCTTCGGCGGAGACCAGCTCAACACGGGCTACATGAACCATCCAAAGGAACTTGCGGCCGAGCGCGAGATCTACTATCGCACGCTCGGCTCCCTCGACCTCTATCGTCGCACGAAGGGCAAGGACCTCCCGGACCTCGACTTTCGCGCCAGCGCCACGAGTGGCAGCGCGCAGGAGCCGACGCAGCCCAGGAAGCCTGACTCGCGCGTGATCGCGATCCAGGGCAACCACGACACGGGAGTTCCGCAATTCTTCCGCGAGTGCTCCTTCAAGTGCGGCGACACGCGCTTCATTACGTTCTTCGCGTCGTATGTGGCGCTTCCTGCGCCGCCCAGAAAGTTCCGCTCCACGGCGAAGGTGTCGGACGAGGCCGTTGCCTTCATCGAGAGGGAGATGGCCGCCGCCGCCGCAGACCCCGCGATCCGGCACATCGTACTCGTCTCCCACTGGGCCATAGCCCCTAGGAGCAAGAACTTCGTCTGGCCCATATTGGACGCCTGCAAGGAGAACGGCTTCAACGACAACCGCCGGAAAATCCTGGCTCTCGCCGAGAAGTACGGTTGCGACCTATACATCAACGGCCACGAGCACAATGGCGGATATCCCGTCGAAAGGGCAGGCTCGCTGTCCGACATCAGCTGCGCCTCGGTCACGGGCGGCAAGGCGTCCTGGGCCATCGTCGAGATGCACCCCGACAGGGCAGTGTTCAACGTCTACTCCCGCGCACACGCCACGGAGGCGCCAGACGGCACCGTGACATACAGCAGACTGCCGCAGAGGCTGTTCACGCGCGAGATCCCGCTAAAGCCAATCCGCTGAGGGAGAGGCATGAAGATGGCCGGCAGAAGACGTTTCATGGGCGGCACGCCGGCCGTATGAAGATGCGCTGAAATATACGGAAGGGTCTGACCCTTTTTTGACCCGGCACGTCGAACACCTTGATCGCGTGGCTGGACTTCAGCTTCTCGTTTGTGGCGGAATAGACCACGGACATGCCGCCCCGCCCGATCTCCTTTCCAAGCCGGTAGCCGCCTATTTTGGGTTTCGTTTTCTTTTTCATCGGTCACGCGGCATGATTGATATGTTTTTGTATGGCGCGGGCTCGTTCAGTCAAGTGGATTTGAAAGGATGCGAAAGCCTGCGTCATTGAAATCGCGGACGTTGCGCGTATAGAATTCGTCCACGCCCCAGTATTTAAGCGTCTCGGCAAGGCGCACGTCGTGGATGCGGCGTCTGGCGAAGTCGCGAGACGCCGCCCGGCGCCACACGGCGTTCATGACGTCCGGAGACGGCGGTACGTCCACGACTGCCCAGAATGGATTGCTCCTGTATGACGATATCACTGCAGCGGCGTCGCCTGCGGAAAGGGGATTTTTCTGCAGGACAGGATTTCGCAAGAGGCAGTACAACTCGACTAGTGTCTGCTCCGCAACAACGAAATTGGCATCGTCGGCATGCGACTCCAGAAAGCTGCATGCGGCTTCATGCTTTGGGTCGTCAGGACAGGATGCCGCGAAAAGAACGTTCGTGTCGCACGAAACCATTTGCCCGTCTCCGCTATTCGTCCCTGTTGTCGTAAATCCGTGCGCGCCAGTCTTCAGTCGCGAACGGATCGGAGC
>Ga0310786_10007138_pt1 | contig 14639 bp, 18 predicted proteins | sample AusTroGonzalo_MG_FD_203881 | JGI IMG/M metagenome (GOLD analysis project Ga0310786, IMG submission 203881) | Bovine rumen microbial communities from tropical cattle in Woodstock, Queensland, Australia - Gonzalo_03 (v2) (version 2) | ecosystem: Host-associated > Mammals > Digestive system >... | reverse complement strand
ATAAAATCCGATTGCCGTAACATCATTGAAGTCGGTTCCGTTAACAAGCGTATCTTTTGCAGAATAAGTAACCGACTTATTGTTAGTCACGGTAGTTTGAATCGTATCAAATTTTGACTTCCAATCAAGCCACGCACCGTCTGCGTATGCTCTGGAGTAAATGTTTCCACTATCCTCGTCAACGATGATCTGTCCGAAAAGCGCAAGTGAGGCATTTCTGAAAACCATCAACATTCTGCGATGATTTTTTCCGATGGGATCATGTCCGTATTCGGAGCTATATCCCGTGGGATAAAATCCGATGCCCGTCACATTGTCCAAATCCGTGTTGTTGGCTATTGCGTCATGTGCATCAAGGCAAATATTCAAATTATCAACGCAATCGTCAATTCTTCCATTGATTGTATCTAAAGCTGTCTTTATTTTTAAGTGTGACGAGAGCTCGGCAACATCCGCCGGGGATGACGGCGTTTCGGGCCTTTTTCTGATGTTCACGCGAAAAGCGGTTCCCGCCGTGATCGTTAATGGATCGATGGTCGTTGCCGTGAGCAAGTTAAAATTGGAATCAAATGCGTTATATGAGTATGAATCAGAATCAACAAATATCGTAACATCTTGCGTGAACTTCAACCAATTTGCATGAGTAACACGATAATTGACATCTTCAATCACGCCCGTGCTGACATTGGAATAACCGCGAACCCAATTACCCGGAAGATTCATAACCCCTTTAAACGATAATTGCTCAAATTCATTTCTCACAACGCCCGTTGCCTTTGCGTCTGCCGCATTATTGGCGAGTGTCAGCGTTTTATCAGTCACAAGCACCAATGAATTATATCCGCCGCCCTCCGTCCATGCGGAACCGCTCCAATAATACCAATGACCATTCTGATAACCCGTCTCTGATCCCATATAGATGTAAATTTTGTTGTGATCCGTCATGTCTGCCGCCAAAGTGACGGGAATGGGAGCATAATTAAGCCCTTGGAGCGCATCAACGCCCGCCGAAGCATCATAAATTCCTTGCTCCATTTTATTAAGATTCTCCGCACTTAACGGAGTTTGCGTGCTCGGCGTGTTCTGCCAATTTGTTTTAACATAACTCATTTTTCCTGTTCCCCCTTTTGCGCTTTTATTTCTTGTCTGATAACTTGATCAGCCTTTTTTGTGACTAAGTTTTGTATGTCTGCAAGGATCAGCCGCTTCGCCTCAATAGGCACATCGGAGCCATTCAGAAGCGCCACAATCTGATCCTCCAGCAATCTTATTTTTGTGTTCATGCAAGCCTCCATCAAACAGGCGAGCCGCAAAGAACATATTGTCCAAGATCGGTGTCGTATACCCAATATGTCTCATACCCGCCAAGAACAGCCGCTCCCGTCACGCTCAAGCCCGCCACCGTCACGCTTTGCACGGACAAGCTGGAAACAATGCCAGCCACATCCAAATATGTCACGCTGATTGTCCCGGCGTTGATTTGATTGGCATTGATGCTCTGAGCGCTCAGATTCTGCGTTGTGATCGCAATGGCCGTCAGATTGTCAATCTTGCCATCCACAACATTCAATGATTGAATCGTGGCATAATCTGCGGCAATTTCCTCCGCATCGAGATAATTCGTCTCAATGTAATCAATGACGGCTTCTTTTGCGATGATCACATCAGCCTCAACCTTATTTATTTTTCCATCCGTCTGCGTGAGCCTGCTTTGCACGGAATTGAGGTTTTTCTTTGTGTCCTTGGCACCTTTGCTCGCGTAAGTGTCAACAAGTGACTGTATCCCGTTTAGTTTTCTTTGAAGGATGACTGTTTCGATTGTCTGGAATCTCGTGTGCAGGACGATTGGATCTCCAAGCTCAAGGCAAGGATTTCCTCGCGCCTGGATCTCCGCCGGTCGATAGTAAACGCCGCCTATTTTTTCGAGAATGTTGTTTGCCATCGCCGTAAGCGTCAGCGCCGTTTGGCCAAACATCAGGAAATTCCCCTCGATGATGTAAACGAGACCAGTGCCAACCGTCACGCCGACGTCGTTCTTGTCATTTCTGATTTGTACTGCGTGTATTTCAGTAATAAAATAATCTTCATATTTTGCGGAAATATAGGTACCGCTTTCTCCTACTTCCGCAGGAGATCCGTCATATTTAGGGAACAGATTCAGCGAAGGGAACAAACTCAGCGAAGGATAAAACGGTTCTGACGGGCTGTTTATGAACTGATAAACGAAATTCCCGTCCCTGTCGATTCTGCCGCAACATCCGTTTGCTTCGCATATTGCATTGAGCACGACCTTTCCGGAGAGCTGCGTGAAGTCTGCTGCCCTCGTGACCGTCACGGAATCGTTTGGCAGCGTTACGGTCTCCTGGGTGATGCCCACTTCCGTGAAAAAGCTGTCCCGAAGGTCCTTAATCGTGACGCTCGTTTCACTGTCCGGCAGGATCGTGTCATACCATTCCGTAACATCCTTGTTAATCACTTCATATAAAGCATCGTATGCCGTGATCTTTCTCCAGCGGCGGTCCGCCGTTGGCTTGTCGCTTACCACGATGTATTCGCCAATTTTGAACTCTTCGCCGTCCATCGGCGTAGTCGTCACGGTCAGCTTTTTGCCTTCCAGAGGTTCCACGCCATATCCAACACTAAACTCGATATATGATGCGTTGCACTCTCCGAATGACAGTGTTCCGTTTGCCGTGAGCTTTTCCGTCAAGGTGAAATCCTCGCTCGCGAGTTCTGAGTTCGTGATTTCTCCGCCGTCATATGTTATTTTTAGCTGTTTTTCAACATTGTCCTGCAAAAACAATGTTTCATCCGCATATGGAATCATAGGAGTGACCTCCTTTTTAATACTCTGTTAAAACAATTTGCGTGGGCTCGTAAAGCAGGGAAGCTCCGTGCCTCTTGCTCTGGATCGTCGGTGGCTCCATAAAAAATGATCCCGTCTTGTAGGTCGCCGTCATGTCGTCGAACCACTCGACCTCCAGTCCTTCCGTCGTCTCAAACACCGGTGCGATCGTGGCCTGATCTTCTGCCGATCTTGCCCTAATGGAGAAGGAAATCTCCGTCTTGCCCGCGCTCATGACGTCGTGGTGCTCCACCTGGTTTGCGTCTTTCCAGGTGGCGACCACTCTTTTTGCTTTTCTTATCTGGAATGTGTCCGGCGCGATCATCGTGTTTTTAATGATCGTATCGCCGATCTTCACTCTGTAACCTAAATAGCTCATGCAAACAACGCCCTCCCCGTGCTGTTTATGGATTTGTTGTTTTCTTCAATCATGATGTCAACAAGTGCGTCCCTGTTGCCCTCAATTCTGACGTTCGTGGCCAGCTCAGGAGCGACCATGCGGAGCGCCTGAACAAAAGCCTCGGTCAGTTTGTTGTAATCAATGCCTGCCGAAAGAGGCGAAACGGTCGCGCCCTGTGGCAAGCTCAAAAGCTCAGGACCGCGCTCGCCGACGATCGCCAATCCGCTTTCGTCGATCACGCCGCCCTTTGCCAGCAGAGGGATTTTAGGAATGTTGAGGCCCTTGCCGCCAATGCCTGGCACCCAGTCGGGGATCTGTAATCCGTTGATGCCGTCGATTGCAGCGTTGAGCATTTTGATGATGGCGTTGATTGGCACCTTTGCAACGTTAACGATGCCCTCGAAGATGTTCCCGAAGGTGTCAACTACTGCCTGCCAAGCTCCTTCCCAATTCCCTTGGAAAATGTTGCTGATGAAATCAAGCAATCCCGAGAAAATGGAGACAACAAGATCAACCTTGGCCATAATAAATTCAAATGCCGTGCCGAGAACTCCGCTGAGTATTTTTGCCAATCCCTCAAGCACGGGAGTGAGCTTTGACAGCGGGCCTTTGACAAGACCATCAATCAGCCCCGTGATCGGCGTTAAAATGTTCGTGATGATGTCCATGAGCGGAGAAATCAAGCTCACAACCAAATCAAGTATTGGCTTTAGAATTGACATCGCCAGCTCCAGGATCGGCATAAGAGCTTGCAAAAGCTCAACCACAACAGGCAACAATGGCCCGATGATGTCCATGAGCATAGGCAAGAGCGTCTGAATAAGCTCCACGATGATCGGCATCACGGCGCTGATAAGCTCCGATAAAAATGGCATGATCTGTGTGATCAAATCCAGCACGACCGGGAGAATCTGCTCAATCAGATCCATCAACGGAGGGAGCACCGCATCCGCCAGCGCGATAATGACCGGGATGAGCTGATCAACCATGTTCTGAATCTTAGGCAAGAATTGCAATATCATGTCCGCGAATTTCTGCACGATCGGCATGATCGCGGATCCAACTTGCGTCCCAAGGGCTTTGAGGCTCTTTGTGATGTCCGCCATCGTGTCTCCGAACTTAACGCCAGCTTTGACATCATCGCCGCTCATGACAAGCCCGAGATCGTTGGCCCTTTGTTTCATATCGTCCATTTCCGCGCCGCTCATTTCGAGCATCGGTGCCATGTTATAAGCAATCGCATCGCCAAACAGCTCAGCCGCCTTTGCGGATCTCTCCTCCGCCGTGCCAAGCGCCATGATTTGCTCCATTGCCTCGTCCATGTTCAGATCCGTGCCTTCGAGCTTTTTGGCGGCCTTTTCAAGCGTTGAAACCTCCACTCCGCTCTGCTCCGCCGCGTATTTCAGCTCCTGGAACGATTCAGCGGAGATCCCCATGCGGATGGATGCCTTGTCAATCTCGTCCGCCGTCTTCGCCGTGTCATTGGCAACCGCAAGCATGGCTGATCCAGCTGCAACCGCTCCTCCGGCAACGGCCAGGCCAAACTTTCCCGCAGCTTCTGCCCCTTTTCCGAGCGTCTTGCCAAGATCAAGAGCTTTTTTATCCGTTTTGCTTATGCTTTCTTCCGCTTTGTCAGTATCCACAAGGATTGAACCGAATAATTTGAATATTTCCATGTTATAAGCTCTCCATGCCGTGCAACTTCAAGATTTCGTCAATGATTTCTTCTTTAGGTCTCGTGTCTATGTTTCTGCCCGTGCATCCGTCAACATATTCTTCAAAAGGCATCCATTTTAGCCATTTAATGGCCATAAACGGCAAGAGCGCCGTCCATTGTGCCCTTAATCTCTCTTCTTCCATGTTCTTGGATGCAACTACGGCTAATTCACAAAACTCACTAAACGGAAGGCTCAACAAATATTCCATGTTGTGATACCTCCGCAAAAGGAGATCCATCAATCCTACTTGATCAAATCCCCCAATGACTTGAAAAAACTCGCCCATCCCTCCTGGCTTTCAAGCTTTCCAAGCTCCTTTATCTTTTCGATCAGCTCCGTAATGGTCAGCTCGCCAATTTCAGCCGCATCCATTTCCAAAGGCCCAGCAAGGAACTCATACATCAGATTTTCCGCTTTTTTCTCTGACAGGCCTTCAATGATCGAAAGAATCAGCTCCGCGCCAACTTCGCGCTGATTTACTTCCTTTTTGTCGTTGATCTCGAGCGCAATGCGCTTGATTTCGTCCTTTACGCCAGCGGCTTTAATAACTCGCATGGCTCCAAATAAATCACTTGTTTTTAACTCTCTCATTTTCGGCTCCTTTCAAAAAAACGGCCCGGATGCCGAAACACCCGAGCCAAAATGTGTAATTATGATACAACAGTAAATCCAGGCCACATATCCGCCATCTTGGTCAGCCAAGTTAAAGCGTTGATAGTGAGCTTTGCGCGGGAGGATTCCATAACAACTCTGTCCTTTACCGCGCCGCGGTCTCCGTCCGCATTGATTTCGCGATATTCTCTTTCAACGGTGAAGGTTCCGCCACCTCTGGTCAATGCAACGGCAGTGCCGCCAATGTAAAACAGGCCAGCGCCAAGAAGGATCTCAGCAGCGCCAGCAGTAGGAGACTGTTCAACCGTAACCGTCCAAGGCTCCGTGGTGGTGCTTGCGGCTGCGTCCGTGTTGGAGTAACAAGCCTCAAAAGTCAGCGTATTGATCGTGTCATCCTTCTCAGCAAATGCAAGATTGATGTTTTCACGGTTAATAGCATTGGCAAGGCTAATCTCAACAGATTTTCCGCCCTTGGTTTTGCCAACCCATTTCACAGCCTTGTAATCGGTGGACAATACAGTTCCAGTTCCGCCGTAAGTAGTGTACGTAGGCATCTTTTCTAGCTCCTTTCATAATTTTGTACTGTAACTTCAACAGACTTGTGACGAATGTCCTTGTCTGCATCCACAACATTGGTGATGCGCTCCACGAAAAACGTGGGCAACAGTTTGCTCTGCGGATCATTCAAATTATTGAACATTGTTTCAACCGCATCGGCTAAGTCTTGCGCATCCGCTTCGCTCTTCGCAAAAATGTCCACGTCAAGAGTCACGTCATCCCTCGCGAAGTCATATTTCGTGCTTCTTGAAAGATTGAACACGATATGCGGGTACATTCTGCGCTCGTCCGCCAGGAAATAATAGACGTTATCACAAAGCGTTAAAAGTTTGCCCTGAATGAGCTCCCTTAGATCATTCCCCGTCATAATTCGCCGCTCCCTTCGTAATCATCTTCACTTGCCTGTGCTTCTGCCAAGGCCCTCGCCTCGTCTTCAAGCCCGGATAGATATTTTGATTCAATCTCGACAATCTTTGGAATGTTGTTGTAAACCGTGTTTCTGATCATCGCCTTTTTAGGCATCCCGTCAGCTCCCAGTTCCTGATCAACGCCATACCACGAATCATGCGTTACGCCAACTTGCAGATCGCATTCCCTTTTTCGCGCCCAATACTGGAAGGCAAGTCTCTTTTTGTCTGAACCCTTATGTGGAATGATTCTGTTTGTCTTTGCAAGGCCGCCACCATATAGCTTCAATGCTTCAGCGTTAACCAAGCGCGTAACAAACTTTCCAACGTCACGCATTGCAGCACGAGTCAGCTCCCGGATGGTATAATTGCAAGCATCCACGTTCGAGACGTATTCAACATTGCCTTTCTTGAATTTTATAACGCTCTTAGGAAGGCTCATCGCTTGTCAACTCCCCTGTAGCAGACAATCTCCAGCGCATTGCCGGTTCGATACGTCCGCAATATGTCATATATGTCCGTGGTCGTGTTTGACGGGTAATCACCCAAACTCGGCGTTAAGCCCTCGGACGGATTGACCTCTGGAGGAAATGGCGTGTAGCGAAGCTTCTTTTCTTCGTCATAGTCAAGATAATCGGCTATCACGAATTTGATCTCAGGCTTTAGCCCTACGGCTGCTGCCTGGTAAAACTCGCTTTGGCCAATACTCTTCACCTGTGCGAAAACCGCACGCTCCGTCTGCGTTGTTACCATGTCCCCATACTCGTTAACCGTCCTCGTATCCTTGATCAGATAAATGACGTCATTATACATCCTCTGTCACCTCCTCTGGCACTTCCAGAGTGGATTTCCTGATATTGTCGAGCTGGTATTTAAAAGAATCCGTGTATTTTTCAGCAATGGAAGGCTCGGAGTAGTAGGCAAGAGCATAAGTTTTCAGCGCCGTCTCCACGATCTCAAGCGAGCTGTTGGCGATCTCCGCCGATACTCCAGCACGCTCCATCTCCTGTCTTCCGGACGCGATCACATCGGTGATTTCATTGTCAAGCAAATTATGTGATATTCTGAGCGCCAGCTTTACCTTATCATTGATCGTTGTTGCCATTGTTTTCTTCGCCTCTCCTGTACTGTAAATACGTTTCCTCGGTGACAACCGTTTGCGACACGTGACCGACCTTAATGCTTGAATCACAATAGATCCTGTACCCGCTCCGCTTTGCCCTCAGGCAGAAGGAAATGTCCTCGCCAAACTGAGGCATCGGAGTGAAAAGCGCCTTTTGCTCTTCCAAAACCTTTTCCAAAACCGAAGCTCTCATCATCACGCATCCGAAACCGCAAGCGTCAACCTCAAATAATGAGTTCTTTGGATAATCCGAATAGCCGTTTACGATGTTTTCATCCGGCGTGAGTCCAAGTTTAATGGTTTTGTAGATCACGGGAGAAAATGGTGCCCTTCTGCGGAAACAAATCGGCGCCACGATGTCGTAACCCTCGTCCATGCGCTTCATCAGCCTTTGCATCAGATCCGGCTCGAACACCATGTCAGAATCAATCCACAACACGTAATCGAGCTTTTCCTTGATTGCAACCTCTGAAAGAGAATTGCGGCTGATATATACAAGTGATCCAGGATTCCTCGTTTTGCTGATTTCTCCCACGGGAATTAAATTGTCAAGGCATTGATCAAAAAGTGTGCAAGTCTGATCCATGCACGGAATTGCCACCATAGTTTTCATTTTCGGCTCCTTTCATTTTCGGCTCGGCTCTATTTATGGCAGAGGGAGGAGCCGAACTCCCCCCGCCAAAGGAACCCCTTGCGGGGAAACCTTGCTTATACGGACAAAGCTACCTTCACGATCGCATCGGTCTTTGCAAGTGCGGAATCGAAAGCGGCAAAACCACGATAAACGATGGTGCCGTTGTTGAATCCAGCTGCCTCGGAAGACTCAACGTTAACCGGGATGGACAGGTTGCCAACGATGTCGGTGAACTTGCCAAGGTAGATAGGGAACTTCGCGCTGGTCACGTAATCATCGATAACCACGGGATAGCCCATAATCTTGCCAATGCCGGTTGCGGGATCGGTAACAAAGATGGGTCTCTTACTCTCGTCCAGGATGTTTGCAACCTTGGAATACAGAGTTCTCTTGTGCATGAGGAACTTAGCCTCTGCGTCATATGCTGCGGGCAGCTTGGAGATCAGCTCGGTGATGTCGCCGTACTTGTATGCGGTTGCGCTGAGTACGGTTGCCTCAATGTAGGTGTTTGCGGAAAGACCGTTGCTTGCGTCATTCAGAATGTAATCATCAATGGAGCGAGCAATGTCACCAGCAAGCATATCGCTGATCCATGCGATGAAGGCATCCGTTGCCATGTTCTGAGCGCTCTTGGAAATCTCGATGATCTTAGCGAACTCGTAAGCGCCGAGCGTTACGGTCACATAGGTGTTAGCTGCAGCGCTGATGGTCTGGCCCTCAGTGTGCTTAGCTGCTGCAGGACGATCTCCCTCGGCAACAAATTTCAGATTTCCAGCTACCTGGAACAGCGTGATCTCGCTGAGCATGGGAGCCAGCTTCTTCATTTTCTCAAAAAATACGTTGGTCACTTCATCAGGAATAGCTCCCTGGATGCCGGCCTGCGCGATCGCTCTCGCCTCAACTTCATTTAACTCGCGGCGCTGAAGCTTCTTTACCCATGCGTCACGATACTCTCTGGATGCAGTAGTGAACTCGTTGTTCATATTGTTGTTTCCTCCTCTTTCGATAATTTTGGACGGCTTTGCCTGTCCGTTTTCAAGATCTTTTGCGGCAAGAGCTCTCTTCTCTGCTTCGTCAAGCTCTGCCTTTCGTGCCTGAAGCTGCTTCATCTCTTCTGCCCTTTTCTCTGCCTCTTCGGGATCCGTGATGCCGCGAACTTCCTCTTCCAGCTTTGCCATTCTTTCAATGACTTCAGCCAGATTCATTTCTTCAATCTTCATTTTTCTTTCCTCCCGCTAATGCGTAGAAATAATAGAACTGTGCCTTGGCTGCGTCCAGCCTTCTTTTTTCCTCTTGCTCCTTCTGCTCCGCAAGTCTCTCCGCTTGCTCCATCTCAATCACTCCGTTGACATAGTTTCGAGCTGAAATTGCAGATATATCTGTGCCCGGATTTGCCGGGAAAGATACCGCTGAAACATCGAAAACCTTTCCGATCTTCTTGATTGTTCTTGTGTGCGTGTTCATGTCATAATCTTCATCCTCGACAATAAACGCAAAGCTCATCTGGTCATACATGCCAGCCTTAATCTCTTCGTACATCTCGCGTGCGGATGCCGTTTTCGACAGATTCGTTCTTGTATAAAGGCCCTTATCGTCCGCAATGACGGAAAGCGTGTTGTTTCTCGTCCTTGCAAACACGGTGCCCTGGTGATCCTTGCAGAAAATGACGTCACTCATGTCCGCCTCGTCAAATGCCTTTGGATCAATCCGCTCCTTATAATCAATTCCGTCATAGCTCAGAAGCACGTATGGCTCAAAAGTGGACGCATATCCTTCCACCATATAGTTTTCTTCCTCGCCCTCGCTCCTCTGCTCCATTCCAAAGAGCGCCATCGGAACGCTTCTGTATTCCCGATTCTCTTTAATTGCCATTTTTGTCTCCTTTCTGCGCAAGCTCGGAAATGGAACCGGGCCGCAAATAGTTGTAATAGTATAAAGGCATGTCCCATATGGCCAGCCGTGGTCTCTTTTCCATCATTTCCCTGTGAAAGAATGAATCTGAGATGGAATAAACGTTTGGAAACCTTGTTTCTCCGATAAATTCACGCCGCCAGCACTTGTTCCAAACCGCCGGCCACGTATAACCTCTGTTTCCCAACGGATGTGCATATCCAATGTGCTGCCAGATAAAAGAAAAGCAAAGCACGTCGCAATCAGCGTGATCAAGTCTCGCCGCAAGGATCTCCAGGACATATTCATGAATCCACCAATCATCATCGTCCATGAACAGGATCCATTCTCCCCGCGCTTCATCAATGCCCTTGCTTCTCGTGGGACCATCACAGCCATAATCAACGGTTATGATTCTTAACTCTGGCTCCACATCCCACAGATCCGCAACGACCTCTGAGGTTTTGTCCGTGCATCTGTCGCAAACAACTATAAGCTCATAGTCCTTAAAGGTCTGAGCCTTGATACTGTTGATTGCTTTCCCAATGTATTTCTCCGCATTGTGTGCCGGAATGATTATGCTAAATCTCATTTTATGTTCCACCAATTTATTGCGGCTTCTGCCGTGCGTCCAAGCAGATCAGAGTAACTTCCCTCACGCAAAAAGTTGTAATAATACATGGGCATGTCCCAAATGTCAAACTTGGGATGCTTCTCCATGATTATCGCGTTAAAATACGAATCGCTGTCAGGTCGTATGTTCGGAAATCGGCTGTCTCCTATGAAGCTTCTCCTCCAGCACTTGTTTGTGCAATGCGGGAACAGCTGTCCGTTTCTGCCGGATATGGGATGAACCACGCCAATGTGTTTCCATACCATGTCAAAGCAAATCGCATCGCAATCGTTGTCTATGGTCCTTTTCATCAGCTGTTCAAACACAAATTCATGCAGCCACCAATCATCCGCATCAATAAACAGGATCCATTCGCCTGTCGTGTTCTCAATGCCAATGTTGCGGCCAACGCCTTCGTTGTGTACTTTAGCCTCTATCACCTTCGCACCATAACTTCTTGCGATCTCTGCCGTTTTATCGGTGCAACTGTCAGCAATAACAACGCACTCGTAATCCTTAAAGCTCTGCGACACGACCGAATCCAACAGTTTTCCAATCGTATCCTCTGCGTTGTATGCTGGAATTATGATACTAAGTTTCGGCTCTTTATCATTCATTCATCTTCGTCCTTCTGTTCATCAACTGGAGCTGCGTCAAGTCTCATGATCATTACGTCACCGCCCTCAACAGGACTCATGTTGCATGCTTCACGCCACTCGTTCACCGTCATGCCGCCGTACTGAACAACGGTTGCAAACATTTGAATCTTCTTTGCCAGGGATGCAAACTGCAATTTGTTGGCCTCGAACACGATCCAGTTGTTTTCGTTCTTAGGCCAAAGCTTTGTGGTAAGCTCCGTGGAAAGTGCATTCAGGAACGGCTCAATCTTCATCTCGTAGAACACTTCAATCTCGTCTGGAGTCATGGAACTTGTCACGATCTTCTCATTTACTCCAAAATATCTGTAAATGTTCTCCCGGTATTCCTTCATCTGATTCGCGTCAGCTGTTACCGGCTCCATCTTGATCGGCGTGAACTCTTGCGTAGCGTCCAGCGCTGCAATGCCCCCGGAATTTTCAAGGGAAAGATAGTCCTTAACGAAGTTTTCTTTCTGTCTCCTAATGTCATCAGGATTCAGCATGCCCTTTGTATTCTTCAGGAGACCTCTGAGGTTGGCCGTTGCCTTGATCGCGTTTTCATTTCCCTGTTCCGCCGTGTTTAACAGCTCCAAGGATTGCAAAATGGCGTTGTTGTCATCTCCGGCAATGTCGCTCGTGTTGTAGTCCTTGCGCACAACGGCAAGATCAGCCCACGGAGCAACAAGCTTTCTGCCCTCCGTAAACTCGAATCTGATGTAAATTTCATCGTTATACAGAAGCGCCTCAAAGGATTGATAAGGCACTGGATAAAATCCAATGGGAGCCAGGCGCTCGTCTTTGTAAATCAAGATAAAACAGTTGTTATAAAGCTCATACCTGGTGCGCACCTTCTGGAGAAAATCCGCCTGTGACATATACACGTTGGGCCGTCTCATGATTCGCTCAATCGTTGCCTTGTTAGAGCGGCAATTTGCCTTGCTCGTGAATGATGCCAGCGGCCTGATGCTCTCGCGTACCACATCAGATTTCCACTGATCTCCACCAAAATTGTAAAATCTCGCCTGGTAAGATCCAAGCTCGCGCAGCACGGATGCACCTTTCTCCTCGGTTTTCTGTTTTTTCTTGAAAATGTCCAGTAAATTCATTTTTTCACCTCACATATGGCATGTACTCATCCAAATGCTTTACATACCCTACCCATGCATTCAGTAGGGAGACCATGCCGTCTATTCTTCTGTTTGCCTGGATTTTTACGGGCTGGATCATTTCTATTGAATCTGATTTTGTTGACTTTTGGGCCGTGTTTGCCAGACACCACCGAAGGATCGGATTGTTGTTATAAATTACCAGATGTTCGTGGAAAGCAGCCTGCATTTCCCGCATCGGCTGATTCCACGTGTATGGTCCCTGCGCCGTTTTTTCCATGTCGAAACCTATGTTTTCCATCTCTGGCACCCAATATCCAGACAAGGCACGGTCGTAACATACCCATAGTGGCCGGATGTCGTACAGGTTTACCATGTCCGCAAACCACTGAGTCACTTTTGAATAATCCACCGCTGCGCCTTCATTGATCGTTAGCCAACCCTGCTCTGCCCAGAGCTTGTATGGTGCTTCCTTCGACTGTGTTTTTTCCAGCTCGTCCACCTTGACCTGCGGAATGAAATAGTGCTGCAGGACATAGATTTTCGGATTATCAGGCTTTCTGATCAGGAGCGTAGCGCAGGTCAGATCGCTGACTGCCGACAGGTCGCATCCTCCGATCGCGTAGGATCCCTGGATTTCCTCCATGGAATAGGTTTCTTCGTTGACCAGCTCTTCAAAATTCAGCCATGCCTTAAACTCTGTCTCCGACAAGTTAAAGTCTTTTGTCATGACCGTCGGTCTGAAGCTGGAATCATGCTTCGCCTTCTCCACATTGTTCCGAAGCGTTTCGATCTTCTTGATCCTGCCGAGACCCGGATTTGCTTCCGGCCAGTGTGCCGGATCCGTCCATGTTTCCCTGTCGTTGAGCTCGTAGATCAGTGGAAGGATCGTGTAATCCATGAGCGTCCCCAGAGCTACCTGGGACGCATAGGCATAATGTGAATCAAAAAATCCTTCTCGCACAAAGCCGTTTGTCGTGATCAGCCAGGCAAGCGGCTGGTCTCTCATGGACTGTCCTTGCACCATGACATCATAAAGGCTCGAGTTTTTCATGGCGTGCAGCTCATCAAGACTAAAAAAGGACGGGTTCAATCCGTCCATTGTGCTGGTATCTGATGCCAGGCATTTTATCATCCCCATGTTTCTGGAGCAGTAAATGTCCGACTGTCTTTTTTTGGTAATGGCCTTCAGCTCTGGAGACTGTAGCCTCATGTTTACGCATTCAGTGTATATCAGGTTTGCCTGGTCTTTTTTGTTTGCCGTGCAGTAGATCTCCGGGCCGTTCTCAAAATCATTCAGGAGCATGTCCCATTCCACTGCTGCCGTTTCCGTGCTTTTGCCACATTTTCGACCGCGCACGTCAAACACTTCTCTAAATCGCCGAAGGTTTGTTTCCTTCTCCAGCCATCCGAAGGCCAGCTGGATCTTTGCCTTCTGAAAGAGCTCCAGTTCCATGTTGTGTCCTGCAAACTTACCCTTTGAGTGCTTGCAGAAGCGCTCGATGAACTCAATGTGCCGCAGTCCTTCCTCCTCGCTGAAGTAGTACGGGAAGTCTTCCGGCGGGTTGTCCATCCATCCGCACTCTCGCTCATACACGACGCGGACCTTTGTAGAGACAACTTCCGCGCCGCTCTGGATCGCGGCCAGGTACATCTTGGGATAATTCATTTTCTAGGAGACCTTGATCCACCGATGAAACTCAGGATCTCCTCACCCGCCTTGGAGGTCTCCTGTCTGGGGATCAGATCCGTGAGCTGCTTGATCACTGCCGCATAGCTCTTCTGCATCTGCAGGTATGCCTGGGCTTCGACGGATGATTTTTTCCCGAACTGGTTGGCACCGTTCTTATATTCCTCGCTCCACCCGTTTTCCTCCAGGTGCCCGCGAAGGATCTCCAGCTGCTCCGCCATGAAGCAGGCATCTGCCACCAGCCCCTCGGTGATTTTTTGCAAATCCTCCGGGAGTGCCGCCGTAATTGATTTGATTTTTTTTAATTCTTTTTTTGCAGAAAATTTCAGTCTATTCATGTTTTTTTCACCTTTTTTCAGAAAATACCACACCCTCCCACGCACTTTTCGGTGGATTCGATTGTGG
>Ga0310786_10007137_pt1 | contig 14639 bp, 8 predicted proteins | sample AusTroGonzalo_MG_FD_203881 | JGI IMG/M metagenome (GOLD analysis project Ga0310786, IMG submission 203881) | Bovine rumen microbial communities from tropical cattle in Woodstock, Queensland, Australia - Gonzalo_03 (v2) (version 2) | ecosystem: Host-associated > Mammals > Digestive system >... | reverse complement strand
GCGCTGGCTCAATAGAGAACCAGCGCTTCTTTTTGGGTTGGGCTACCCGGGTTCGAACCAGGACTAAGACGACCAAAATGTCTTGTGCTACCATTACACCATAGCCCAATCCTATCCCAATCTTTTTTCAGATTGCGGGTGCAAAGATATAAAGAAAAGTGAAAAGTGAGAAAGGAAAAGTAAAAAAACTTCGCCAATCTCACTTTTTATATTCTTTTGTCTCCCGTTACTAGGACTCTCTCCCTTTGGGGAGAATAGGAGAGGTGCTTTTATTTTACAATCAGCAGGAAGTACTTCTTCTTGCCCTGCTGAGCCAGAATGTATTTGTTGTCTAACAGGTCAGCTGTTGTGATGGCTTTGTTGGGATCATCCAATTTCTCCTTGTTAACAGATACTCCACCGCCCTGAGTAAGCTTACGCATCTCGCCTTTTGAGGCGAAGCATGTTGTATGTTCTGCCAGCAAGTCAATGGCTTTCACACCTTCACCTTCCAGAAGTGAACGGCTAACCTCGAACTGAGGAACGCCGGAGAATACATCCAGCAGCGTCTGCTCGTCAAGTTTCGTAAGGCTTTCTTTTGTGGCCTTTCCGAAAAGAATGTTGCTGGCTTCCAATGCCAGTTCGTAGTCTTCACGACTGTGTACGAGAACGGTAACCTCCTCGGCCAAACGTTTCTGAAGAATGCGACGGCCGGGATCCTGACGATGCTCTTCAATCAGGGCGTCAATAGTGCCCTTATCCAAAGAGGTGAAAATCTTTATGTAACGTTCAGCATCCTCGTCTGCAACATTCAACCAGAACTGGTAGAATGTATAAGGGCTTGTGCGATTGCGATCGAGCCAGATATTACCCTTTTCGGTCTTTCCGAACTTTTTGCCGTCGGCCTTTGTAATAAGGGGGCAGGTGAGGGCGAATGCCTCGTTGTCAGCGCCCAACTTGCGACGAATCAACTCTGTACCTGTAGTGATGTTACCCCACTGGTCGCTGCCGCCCATTTGCAGCTTACAGTTCTTTGTCTGGTAGAGGTGAAGGAAGTCGTAACCCTGTAAAAGCTGATAGGTGAATTCTGTGAATGACATACCGTCCTGAGCCTCACCGTTCAGGCGTCGCTTTACGCTGTCCTTTGCCATCATGTAGTTGACGGTAATGCACTTGCCTATCTCGCGGGCAAACTCCAGAAATGAGAAGTTCTTCATCCAGTCATAGTTGTTCACCAACTCAGCTGCATTGGGAGCATCGCTGTTGAAATCGAGGAAACGGCTCAACTGGGCCTTGATGCACTCTACGTTGTGACGTAGGGTTTCCTCGTTCAGCAGGTTTCGTTCCTGGCTTTTACCGCTGGGGTCGCCAATCATACCTGTTGCACCACCAACAAGAGCCAAAGGCTTATGTCCTGCCTGCTGCAGGTGACGGAGCATCATTACACCACAGAGGTGTCCGATATGCAGACTGTCAGCAGTAGGGTCGATACCCACGTACGCAGTGACTGTTTCCTTCTCGAAAAGTTCTTCTGTTCCGGGCATCATCTGGTGAATCATGCCCCTCCATTTAAGTTGCTCTACAAAATTCATACGGATAATATCTTTTATGGGCTGCAAAGTTATACTTTATCTTTTTAACAGCCAAATTTTACGAGTGAAAACGCTTGGAAGTGTTAAATTATCTTAAACGCAAGGCGTAAAATATGCTGGTTTCACAATATAATCATATTTTTGCGAGTGATTAGCGCCTTGTTTAAGGGTGTATTGTGTAGTGACGTTAAGAAACTTAAATTAATATATCGATATAATTATGAAAAAAAAGTTTTTCCAAATTCTTCTAATGGGTGCCGTAACGGTCTCTTTAGGAATGTTTGTATCTTGTAAGGATACATACTCAGATTTGTACAAGCAATTGGAGTTGAAGATTGACGGGAATACAAGTATTGAGGAAGTTGCTCGAATGCAGCAGCAGCAGATGGAGCAAATGAAGCAGTACGTCCAGGATCAGTTGGCTCTGATTAAGCAATGCAACTGTCCTGAGAATATGTCAGAGACTATTGAGAAGCTCTCTCAGTTTGTGGACAAAATGGAAGAGGCTTCAGTCAGTGACAACAAATCATTGGAGACTCTGAAGGACTTGCTTCAAGGTATCACCCAAAACTACCAGACGGTTGAAAATTTCTTCAACAATGTCGGCGTTAGTCAGGCTGAATTGAACGAGGCTGTAAGATTGTTGGAGGAGAAAATCGCTGCAATTAACAAATGCCAGTGTGACCTTTCTAAGATTTCTCAGATTGAGCAGACTGCAAATACGGCCTATCAGTTGGCAACAGATGCTAACAGCAAGATAGAGACTGCTACAACTATTGCTAACAATGCAAAGACTGCTGCTGAGCAGGCTATAAGCCAGGTTCAGACTGCTGTCGCAAAGGCTGATTCTGCAAAAACTCTTGCCAAAGAAGCTAATGAGCTTGTTAATAGCTTGAAGGAAATTGCAGAGGCTGCAGATAAGTTGTCTAAGGAAAATAAAGAGAAGATTGCTACAAATACTCAGGCCATCAGCGACATGAAGGTTCAGATGGTTGCCATGAGCGATTCTTTGAAGCACGCTTATGTTACTGCTGACACTGCTTATGCTCAGGCATTTGCCAATAAGGTTGCCATCGAGTTGATGGAGAAGACTGTTCATGACAATGACAGTGTACTGAAGGTTTTGAATAACACTACCGTTCCTGCCTTGAAGAGCTCTGTAGCCGAGTTGTATGAGAAGGTAGACAGCCTGGGTGGTGAGGTTGACGACCTGAAGGACGAGATTACCAAGCTGTATGCTTATGCAGATGCTAATCTGGAGAAGGCAAAGGCTTATACCGACTTGGAGATTGCTTTGGTTAGAGCTGATCTTGCCAATGCTAACGTAAGTGTTCAGGATCTGCGCGATTACCTCGATGATCAGGTTGATGACCTTTGGGCAGAGATTTTGAAGCTGCAGCAAAAGGACGTTGAAATCAGCGAGACCCTGCAGGCTTACAAGGATTCTACCGACCAGAAGATTGATAAAACTTTGGCTGACATTGTTAATGTAAATAAGGCAATTGATCTTGTAAACGATTCTCTGGGTGTTCTCGAGTCAAAGATTGACGGCAACACTACAAAGATCTCCGATCTCGAGACTAAGTTGCAGACCGCTATGGACGAGTTCCAGGAGAAGATTGACAGCTTGCAGGCACAGATTGACTCTCTGGGCGTACTCGTAGCAAAGAATACAGAAGATATTGAGAAACTTACAGGTGAGTTTGATATCCTGCAGGAGAATCTGAAGAGACAGGTAACCGGCATTATCGTACAGGGAACCTACAATCCTGCATTCGGTACTTTGAACTTGCCTATTGGTGTACAGTCTAACGTTCTGCTGACTTACTATGGTGAGGCCACCCAGGCTGTTTACTTCCCCACAGCCCGTACGGCTAATTACGTGGACGATAAGTATGCTTTGACAACGAAGGATATGAATATTCTTGGTCTGTCTGATGATACACCTATCTTTAATGCAGGTGATGTCATCCTGCAGAATGAGGAGAGTAATGCAGGTACACTCTTCTTGACAGTTAATCCCAACACTGTAGACTTCTCAAAGTTGCAGTTGAGCCTTGTTAATAGCCAGGATCACGAGTCTTATATTAAGTTGGACGGTCTGAAGCGTAGCGACAGAATCTTGCAGCTTGGCTACTCACGTGCTGCAGATAATGGCTTCTACGAGTGTACTGCTAACTTGGCAGCTGAGGATGTAAATAAGATACAGAAGATTAACTTCAATACATCAAGTATTAAGGATGCTATTAGAGAAATTGTCAACAAGCGTACTTCTGCTGATGTGACTAAGATTGCTTCTGATATGGCAGATGTCATTAAGGGCCTTAGAATCGATGCTAACGCTGTTAAGTGCGAATGGTCAGATTCTGCTAAGGCTGGTGAGACAGCTAAGAAGCATGCAGTTTACTCTAACTACAACTTGGCTGCTACTGCTGTTAAGCCTCTTTCTCTGCAGACAGCAAAGGATTTCCATTATCAGACTGTTCCCGGTTATGAGCGCGCAATGTCATTACTGGATAGCCTGTCTAGGGAAGCAAAGAGCAAGGTTCATGTCGTATTCAAGGAATTCAATGGTAATGGCATGGTAAAGAAGATTGCTAATCTCCAGATTAAGAGCATTTCTGTTCCAGACCTTTCGGATGATCTTTTGCAGCAGTTCGTTCTGCACATGGATACAACCTTCATCATGGATGGTCTCTCTTATACTTTGGATTTGCACGAGACTGTGAATGTCCCCGTTAAGTTTACAAAGGACGTTAACGTTCCTATTAGCATTGATCAGGAGGTTGCTATTGACTTATCTAACGTATTGGTGGAAACTCCTACTATTGTAGTCGAAACCGATGTGCAGAGTTCTTCGGGCGATGCTACGCTGGTTGTTCCTGTAAAGGATAACAATCAAAATGTTATAGGTAACGCTTATGTAGATCTTGATGATATAAAGGTGGACGCAACGGCATCGATAAAGGGTGGTAGCATCAAACTTAATGGTAATGCTGTTGCACACATTCAATACAACAAGGATCAGACAGTTACCATTAGCGTCGATGAGTCATTCCCTGCAACGTTCGACTTTACAAAGACGCTTTACTTCGGTGATAATGGCACAGACAAAAAGTCCTTCAACCTTGTTTTCAACTATGACATGCGTAAGGCTGCCACTGATCTTTGGGGTGTAGCTCAAAATTCACTTGGTGATGTAAATGACATGCTTGATGATATTCGTGATATCGTTAGCGAGGTTAACACCACCTTGGAAAAGATTAACACCTACGAAGAGAAGATTGATAACACAATAGATAACTACATCGACAAGGTTGCTTCTTACATCAAGAAGTTTAACACTAAGATTGTGAACTTCGTAAACAATACAAATAGTCGCCTGCAGCCCACCTTGATTGCCAGTGACGGTACTGGTACCAAGTTGCTGAGTCAGGCAAAGAACTACCCCACAAAGATGAAGGCCGGTGTAATTAGCCTTGTTCCCACTACATGGACATTGGAGTTGGCTGTTCCTCTGGCTAAGAAGCATGTGGCTGTAGTAAATGTATTTAAGGGTAATAAGTCTGCGCAGGGTGGTGATGCCAACTGCAAGGATGAACTGAACCGTGCAAACGGCGGTTATAACATGAATAATGTATTGTCAGGTGAAATTCGCCGTGCATATGTAACCCTGAATTCTGGCTATACCTATGTGATAGCATACTCTGCTCTTGACTTCCATGGCAAGATTGCAACCAGGAAGTACTATGTTACAATTGAATAAGGAGAATTTACGTAGGACTCTAAAAATTGATTCGAGATGAAATTCAAGAAGTTATTATATACCGTATTGTTGTTTGCCGGATGTATGAGTGCATCTGCGCAGACACCTCAGACGGAGACCGTTGAAGAGTTCAACCATCATTGGTTTGTCCAGGGTCAGGCAGGTGCTCAGTACACCTTAGGCGAAATTTGTTTTGGTGACTTGATAAGCCCCAATGTTCAGGTTGCCGGTGGTTATCAGTTTACTCCTGTATGGGGTTTGCGTCTGGCTGTCAATGCTTGGCAGAGCAAGGGCGGTTCAACTGTTGGTGATGCAGTCTATAAGTGGAAGTGGAACTATGTTGCTCCTACTTTTGACGTTACCTGCGATCTTGTAAATCTCATTTGGGGTTATAAGCCTAATAGAGTTTTCAATGCCGGTATCTTAGGTGGTATAGGTGTTAATGTAGCCTTTAAAAATGACGAGGCAATAGCTGCCAATGGACAGATCATAAGCGATCTCAGAGCTAGAGCTCAAGCTCCTTCTGCTGGTGATGTTATGTATCTGGATAAATTGTGGGGCGGTACCATTGCCCGCTTCATGGGCCGTTTCGGCGTATATGCTGACTTCCGCGTCTCTAAGCGTGTTTCTTTGGGCCTGGAAGTTAACGCCAATACTACAAGTGATATGTACAACTCAAAGGATGCTTCTAACCTTGACTGGTACTTCAATGCACTTGGCGGTGTAAAGGTAAAACTGGGTAAGACCACTAAGATGGTAGAGAAGAAACCTTGCTGTGTTCAGGAGAAGGTTGTAGAGAAGATTGTAGAGAAGATTGTTGAAAAGCCCGTTGAGAAGATTGTATATCGCGACAGGGAAATTATCAAGACAGAGCCTTTGCGTAAGGATATATTCTTTACTATCAGTCACTCAGACGTATCTCGCGCTGAGATGGTTAAGGTTGAGGATATTGCAGCATATCTGAATAAGTATCCTCAGTCAAAGGTTACTATTACCGGTTATGCCGACAAGGGTACTGGTAATGCTAAGATCAACGAGAAACTTGCAAAGAAGCGTTCTGAGATTGTTGCGGATTTGCTTGTGAACAAGTTTGGTATTGCTTCAAGTCGTATTACAGTTGAATCTAAGGGTGATACTGTTCAGCCCTACGAGCAGAACGATTTGAACCGTGTTAGTATTTGTGTTGCCGAGTAATCGGTCGTATGAATAAGAAAAGATAAACCGTCCTTGCTCCATAGTTAGTGTTTACTTGGGGCAAGGATGGTTACCTTTATATATATGAGAAGATTGTTATTCCTGCTAAGCCTTATTACTGTGCTGGTATCTAATGTTTCGGCTCAGTATACAACCGACGGCTTCTATCGTGTTCAGAATAGCGGAACCAAGCGTTATCTCTATCTTAAGGATAACACGGGTTCTTACGATATGAATCGCGATGTAGGTGACTTTGGAGCACTTCAGTTGTATGCTGGAGCAGAGAATGCAATCTCCGATCCTGCCAGTATTCTTTACATTAAGAAATATGGTTCACAGGTAGATATTCAGGGACAGGGAGTCGGTATCTATCAGATTGTAAACAGGTACGTCGATTTGAAGAGTGTCAGTTCCGGAGCTCACAAGGGAAGCTATACTGTAAGTGCCACGGAATCCGGCATAACCAAGTATCTGGATGATGAGGAGACGAACAGGGAAATAGAATATGGTGTCGTAGGTACCAATAGAAGTTCTCCTTATCGGAATTGGCTCATACATCCTGTTAGCAGCAGCTCGGATAACTATTTTGGCGTAAAACCTCTTTTCTCCGTCAATGGTAAGTATTACTACCCGTTTTATGCGGCCTTTCCTTTTAAGGCGGCCTCTTCCGGTTTGAAGATATATAAGATATCGGCGTGCGACACGCAGTTGGGCTATGCAATATTATCCGAGATTACTGAGGTTGTTCCTGCATGTACACCTGTGCTCATAGAATGTTCGTCCTGCGAAGCCTCTAACAACCGATTGGACTTGGTGGAATCTTCTGCTTCTCCTCTCTCAGGGAATTGCCTGAGTGGTGTGTTTTTCTGTAACTATGAACGAAGGAATCTGTATTTCTGGTCTGTGTCTATTAAAGCATTCGAGTCGGATAAGATGCGTGTGCTTGGTGTGACCAGTCAGGGAAAGTTGGGCTTTGTTACCGATACCAAATACCTGAAACAGATAGAAGGAACTTATTATCTGTCGGCTAATACATCGTTCATGTATGTTCCTGCAAATAGTCCTGCGGAGTTGACTGTTGTTACAGAAGCAGAGTATAATCAGATTCTGGAAAGTCACAAATATACCATAACCTATAAAATAGACGGTGTTGTTTACAAGACAGAGCAGTTGAAGGCGGGTCAGACAATCAATGCAGATACTCCAACTCGTGAGGGCTACTCCTTTAGCGGTTGGAACGGTCTGCCTGCCACTATGCCTGCCCATGACCTCACTGTTACGGGTACCTTTACGGTGAACAACTACAATATCACATACAATTTGGACGGTGCTATTTACAAGGTGGTATCCGTTCCCTATGGTTCGACCATAACACCCTTGCAGGTGGAAAAGGAAGGATATGTCTTTAGCGGTTGGACGGGTTTGCCCACCACTATGCCAGCCCACGACATTACTGTCACAGGTTCCTTTACGCTAGGCAGTTTTAAACTGACATATATGGTTGACGGTGTTGTTTATATGACGCTGCCCCTGACATACGGATCTGCAATCACTCCGCTTGTCGCTCCAACCAAAGAAGGATATTCCTTCAGCGGGTGGAGTACGATACCAGCTACTATGCCTGGGCATGATGTTACTGTAACGGGCAGTTTTACGCCTCTCGTATATACTGTCCAGTATATGGTTGACGGTCAGTTGTTCCAGCAGCAGCAAGTATCTTGCGGGCAGAGCATAACACCGCCGACTCCTCCCGAGAAGGTAGGCTATACCTTTAAGGAGTGGAACGGCTTGCCTTCCGTAATGCCGGCAGGAAACCTTACCGTAACGGCTGTCTATGAGGCTAATAAATACATCTTGACATACATCGTTGACGGTGAGGTCTACAAGACGTTAGAGATAGCATACGGCACGGTTCTTACTCCTGTTGATGCCCCGGTTAAGGAGGGTTATGTGTTCAGTGGATGGAGCCAAATGCCATCAACTATGCCGGCAAACGATGTCAGGATATCCGGAAGCTTCAAGAAAGGAACGTATAGTCTTGAGTATATTCTCAATGGCGCAGGATATAAGGACTATGTCTTCTACTCAACTACCTATCAGTTTGGACAAACCATTGTACCCTATACTCGTTCTCCGAGGGCAATAACCGGATATACTTTCACGGGATGGGGTGAGACTCCAGCCACTATGCCAGGCCATGATGTTAAGGTATATGGAACATATAAGGGCAATGACTACATAATCACCTATATGGTTGATGGTGCCGAATACAAGAAGGTTACGGTAGCTTGTGGCGACACCATCCCAGAGCTGATTCCCGTAAAGACCGGTTATACATTTAACGGATGGAAGAGTCTGCCTGTGACAATGCCAGCCCAGAACTTGTCCGTAACGGGTCAGTTCAGCATTAATTCCTATATGCTGAAGTATATACTTGAGATAGGAGAGAAGGGAGGTACTCAGCTCTTTCGTAGCAGCAGATACACTTACGGGGCCCAGGTTAAGGCGTTGACCTCAGCACCTACTCGTCTTGGATATACCTTTGTGGGTTGGGAGAACGTTCCGGTCACTATGCCAGCCTCTAATGTCACTGTACGTGGCAAGTATCAGGCCAATACCTATAAGGTAAGCTACTATGTCGGCAGCGTGTTGGTTCACCAGCAGGATGTGGCTTATGACGATTCCATTCCAGCTTATACCTATTACTCCGACGAGGTTATCCTGACAGACGAGGATTGGCAGGGAACCAGATACGTATCAATGCCAGCCAAGGATATTACTTACAACTGCTCTCAGGAAGTTGTTGATCGCTTGGCCGCCTTGCGTGCGGAGGAGGAAGAGAATAAGATGATATTCGATTTCTCAGGCAGACGTATTTCTGCCATGAAGGCAAAAGGCTTGTACATCGTCAATGGCAAGAAGATATTAAAACAATAACCTGTTCATAATCAAAAAAATATGATGAAGATAAAAAGGCTGCTCGCAATTTCTGGGCTTTTCATGTCACTTAGCGTATCGGCTCAGGATTATTTTAACCACATGGACCTTGGTGTTAATGTGTCCAGTACGGGTATCGGTGCAGACATTGCCATGCCTGTGGGAGACTATGTTCGTTTGCGTGCTGGTTTTACCTATATGCCCAAGTTTACCTTCAGTAGCAATTTTGCGGTGGATTTCATGGGTGATGTGTCGGCTGATAAATTACGCCGTATGAAGGATATGATGTCTTACTTCACAGGCGAGCCTATGAAGGATAACATAGATATGCAGATGAAACCTACATGGAGTCAGTTCAAGTTCTTGGTGGATATTATGCCGTTCAAGAATAATAAACACTGGAATGTTACCCTTGGTTTCTATGCCGGTCCTTCTACCATTGGAGAGGCAATAAACGACCCTTCCGGCAATACTACTCTCGTTGGCGTAAATATGTATAACAGTATGTACCTTAAAGCCTGCAAGGGCGAGCCAATGCTTCGTTATGAGGACTCAAACGGCAGGATACATACCTTTGATATGCAGGGTATGGAGGAGAGGCTCATTGAGACCCGTATGATGGGTGCCCACATGGGATACTTCCCCGATGGCAGCAAGGCCGTTATGGTTCCTGACAAGAACAATCAGGCTACAGCGGAGATGACCGTCAGCAAGATACGTCCTTATCTGGGCGTTGGCTATACCACGGCCTTGTCGCGCGACCATCGCTTCAATATGGCTATAGATGCCGGTGTAATGTTTATGGGCGGTTCACCGCATGTGTACGTAGATAATGTATATCGTGTTAATGCGAGTGATGATTATGATATGATTTCATGGGATCAGGATAAGTTCGATGAGACTGGTAATGTGGATGAGGCTTGGATTAAGCAGGAGCCTCAGCGCATAGACCTTACCCGTGATGTTACAAATGTCCCCGGAAAGGTGGGTGATATGGTTAGCACAATAAAGAAGTTCAAGTGTTGGCCTGTTCTGAGCATTACCTTCACACACAGGCTGTTTTAATAAACAAATAACCCCGCTCAAGGCGGGGTTATTTGTTTATTTGCTTGTTTTATTTCACTTCCCAGATATCGTTAGTCTCGAGGAGTTCTGCAAAGTTGTGATACTTCTTCTGAGCTTTCACCTCTTCTATCTGAGCTGTTACGCAGTCATCATAGGTGGGAGCCTCGACGTCACGGATGACACCCAAGGCAATGGGCCATTCCATTTCAGCCAGTTTCAGCTGCAGGGTGTTGTCCTCGCACTTAGCGTCGTGAACCAGTACGTCGGCTTCTGTGTAGCCGTCCTCGCCCAGTTTTACGGCCTTTACGCCAAAGCCTTCCTGGACAATACCGTACTCGTTGTTCTCACCAAAGAGCATCTTCTCGCCATGCTTCAGGTAGATCGCGTTCTTGGCACGTCCAGCTTTATCGTAAACAGCATCGTGAGTTCCGTTGTTAAAGATAACGCAGTTCTGCAGGATCTCGCATACGCTGGCTCCTTTGTGATTATAAGCGGCCTTCAGGACCTCAACTGTACCTAGAGCGTCTGTGGCTACGGCACGGGCAAAGAAATGGCCTCTGGCACCGAAACAGAGCTCTGCAGGGCGGAAGGGATCCTCTACTGTTCCGTAGGGAGATGACTTGCTGACAAAGCCGCGAGGACTGGTGGGGCTGTACTGGCCCTTTGTCAGACCGTAGATGCGGTTGTTCAGCAGAATCATATTCAGGTTGATGTTTCTGCGGTTAGCGTGTATAAAGTGGTTACCACCGATGGCCAGTCCGTCACCGTCACCGCTTACCTGCCATACGGTTAGGTCGGGGTTGGCAACTTTGGCACCTGTTGCAATGGCGGCAGCACGGCCGTGAATGGTGTTCATACCGTATGTAGCCATGTAATGGGGCAGACGGCTAGAACAGCCAATACCAGAGATAACGGCTGTGTTCCAAGGGTCAACACCGATCTCTGCCATCGCCTTGTGAAGCGATGCCAGGAAGAAGTGGTCGCCACATCCAGGACACCAACGTGGCTGTCCTTTCTTGAAATCATTCTGAGTATATGCCATAATGTATGTCCTTTCTTTATTTGTTTAACAACTGTGTGAAGTTCTCAACCAACTCAGCTACTGCGAAGGGCTGACCCTTAACCTGATTGAACTGAGCGGGAACAAAGCCGTCCACCTTCATACGCAACCAGCCTGCCAGTTGACCCATATTCTGCTCCGCAACAACCACCTTGGGATACTTCTTCAAAACTTCGGCTGTGTTCTTGGGTAGTGGGTTGATGAATTTAAAGTGTGCCAATGCCACTTTGTGACCGGCGGCACGCATCTCGTCCATAGCGGCGTGCAGATGACCGAAGGTTCCACCAAAGCCTACTATCAGCAGGTCGGCATCGTCCTTGTCACCCAGTACTTCCAAATCGGGAACAGGGATGGCATCTATCTTAGCCTGACGTTTGCGGGTCATCAAGTCGTGGTTCTCGGGATTGGTGCTGATGGCACCGGTCTTGTCATCCTTCTCCAGTCCGCCCAAGATGTGCTCAAAGCCCTGACGACCGGGAACTGCCCAATAGCGAGTTCCGTTTTCTGCTCGCATATAAGGTGTCCAGGTACCCTTCAGTTCTTCGGGAACGTATGGGGGATTGATAGTGGGATACTCTGCCAAATTGGGCAGTTTGAATGCACCTGATCCGTTTGCTACGTAAGCATCTGTCATCAGGATAACAGGAGTCATGTGCTCCAATGCCATCTTGCAGGCAGCATAGGCAGCATCAAAGCAGTCAGTAGGACTGGCAGCTGCAATCACGGGCATGGGGCTTTCACCGTTACGGCCGAAAAGAGCCTGTAGCAGGTCTGTCTGCTCACTCTTGGTGGGAAGACCCGTGGCAGGGCCGCCACGCTGAACATCGAGTACTACCAAAGGCAACTCCATGATGACAGCCAGATTCATAGCCTCGCTCTTAAGACAGATACCAGGACCGCTGGTACTTGTTACGGCCAGTGCACCTGCAAATGAAGCACCAAGGCTGGAAGCGCAACCGGCAATCTCATCCTCACACTGAACGGTGGTTACCCCCAGGCTCTTATGCTTAGAGAGTTCGTGCAACACGTCTGTAGCGGGAGTGATGGGGTAGGAGCCCAGATAGAGTTTCAGACCGGCCTTTTCGGCTGCAGCGATAAAGCCGTAAGCCGTAGCCTTGTTACCTGTAATGTCCATATAACGTCCGGGTACCTTATTCTTAGTCTCAATGCGATATACGTTAGCTACACTGCTGTGTGTGTTGTGTCCGTAGTCGTATCCTGCCTGAATAACCTTTATGTTGGCTTCGGCAATGCCGGGCTTCTTAGCAAATTTTTCTTTCAGGAAGTTAAAGGCAATGTCCAGATCGCGGTCGAAGAGCCAGCATACCAGGCCCAACGCAAACATGTTGCGGCACTTCAGCATGCTCTTGACATCCATACCGCTATCAGCCAGACAGTCCTTAACCATTGTAGTCAGGGGGCAGGCAATAACGCGGTCGGGGTCGATGTTCATCTCTCCCAGATAGTCTTCTGTCTTGAACTGAGCCTTCTCCAGATCCTTGGGACCGAAGCTGTCCGTGTCAATGATGATAGCGGCATCTGGCTTGGCGAATTTGTACTGAGTCTTCAGGGCGGCAGCGTTCATAGCTACCAAAACATCGCACTGGTCACCAGGAGTAAATACCTGACCTGCGCCAATGTGAACCTGAAAACCACTTACACCCGTCAGCGAGCCCTGCGGGGCACGTATGTCGGCGGGATAATCGGGGAATGTGCTGATACTGTTTCCTACGGTAGCAGAGACCGTAGAGAAGATGTTTCCGGCCAACTGCATGCCATCGCCTGAGTCGCCCGAGAAACGGACAACCACGCTGTCCTTTTCCTTAATTTCCATTGTTATCTCTTATTTTTGATTCTTAAATTTCCACTTAAGTCTTTTTACCTTATTCCCTTAACTTTCGTTTTCCATCTTTGAACGATGGCCCTGAACACTAAACTTTCATCTCTCAATTGTTAAGGTACCCCCGCCGGGAATCGAACCCGGATCGACGGTTTAGGAAACCGTTGTTCTATCCATTGAACTACAGGGGCTTTTCTTTTGCGGTTGCAAAATTACGAAAAATCGAGCGGAGAACAAAAGAATTCATTCTTTTTTATGCCGAGATGGAGTAATTTCGAGGTGACAACCTCAAAGTTTCGAAAAATCGAGCGGAGAACAAAAGAATTCATTCTTTTTTTGCCGAGATGATGTATTTTATCTGATTACAATCGGAGATAATACAATATTGACAAAATAAAAGGGCTGTAATCACTTACAGCCCTCGCCATTAGATTTTTCTAGCTATGGTCATGCATCGCTTGTTTGCACATGGCAAATGTATGGTTATATTCTGCAACGGGAAAATTATTTCGACAAATACATACGTTCTATAGACGAATGTGTTGTATTTATCTTTTTATGCATTTCCTCCTGAATTGCCTATAGGTACCGGTTTTCCTTGTTGCACACGCTTGAAACTGATGTTGCTTTGCAGTATCTGCCCGGGGTTAATAAGTGGCAGAATTTGCTTGGGTAACCCGGCTTCTTCGCTGCGGATGGCCAGGATGCCTCGTGCGGCACCGATGGTCATGTCGGCAATGTGCTGAACCAGTCCTACTGGCAGTATCCATTGATCGCCATTTAGGTCGTACATAGCGCTCCATCCTTCGCGTGCAAACTCAAATACGGTCTGAACGCCTAGGATAAGCTGTGTTATATCGTTTTTCTTATATTCAAAGTTTGTAACGCACCTTACTACTCGTTTCTCCGTGTCGCAGTTGAACTGTAATTGGTTGTTTACCTGAAGTTCGCCCTCAGGCCATTGTTTAGATAGGTTCACAAATTGCAGTTCCTGCACATCAACCAGTCTGAACTGTATCTGTATTTGTTTCTGTTGTTCCATATTTAGTTTAATTCATAATTCATAATTCATAATTCATAATTCATAATCCTCAACTCTCAATTTTCAATTTTCAACTTTCAATTTTCGAATTCTTACCTGTGCGCCTTCACTGTCATTGCATTCAGATAGTAGAATTTGTTTTTGTTGTTGTTTCTCTCACCCGG
>Ga0310786_10007136_pt1 | contig 14642 bp, 6 predicted proteins | sample AusTroGonzalo_MG_FD_203881 | JGI IMG/M metagenome (GOLD analysis project Ga0310786, IMG submission 203881) | Bovine rumen microbial communities from tropical cattle in Woodstock, Queensland, Australia - Gonzalo_03 (v2) (version 2) | ecosystem: Host-associated > Mammals > Digestive system >... | reverse complement strand
CCTTCTGATGTATTCACCAAGCATAGCCCGCTCCTTTGCGAACTCGCTCTGCACACTGCTGATGAAGATCCTGATCCTTTTCATAATGGCCTATTTCTTTTTGCAAAGGTAGTACTTATTTTTTAATTAGCCGAAGAAAAAAATTACCGAGATCTCCACCTCCTTGCCGTTGATGTAAATGCATACCCTGCGGGTGCTGCTCTTTGCCATAACTTATGTTTTGGCAAAGATGGCCTAGTACTTAGAACATTTAAAGTCATTGTTTCAATAATTTTCCCTTTTTCATTTTCATAGTTATGGCAGATTTATATGACAATGCTATAAATTTTGCAGCAAAATTACAATATGTTGTTGCTTGATTTATCAAACCCCTAACAAATACTTATTTTATAAAAAACTGACGAAACTTATTCTTTCTACTCCTTTTAAGCAAGATTATTGTTCCATTAATTTGAATACAAATGAAATTTGAGGAGACTTTATGTTTTAAATCCAAAACAAAAGATTTTTTTTTAAATAGAACTCCTTGTAATTCATAGCCTCCTTCACAATTTTCAAGACGCTCCCTTTCGTCAGGAAATAATAGGAAAAGTGTGTCATTGAAATAATACATTGAATCATAGTTAACCAGAATGTTATTTTTTTCTATGCATTGATGTGGAAATATTAAAAGAACATTGTCGGTTTTGTTAAAGTAAAGCTTGGTTGACTGTCCTCGCAACAATCCACAAAATATGAATACAACAATTGTAAAAAAAAGAACAAATTTTTTATTCATGATCATTGCCATTTCTTTGTTTACACTTCATCACACGTAAAGCAGTATTTTGATATGAGACTTTGTCCAATTTTGGGGATCCGTCATTTATTGTTTTATTGACATGATAATTAAGAACTTCGTCCAATAATTCGTGGGTGAATGTAGCTGCAGGATTCCCGGTTTTTCCACCGTCTTCTGCTTCTAAATTATTGTTCACAGAATTATCAATACCGACAAGATATGACGAAAAAAAGTTGCTCCACCCGGATGCTCCGCCACCTTTATTAGGAACTATGGAACCTTCGCCTGTTCGGCGTCCTCCTACAATCTCTCCATCTTCATTTCTAATAGCCTCACTTTTTTCAAAGATGAAATTTTCTGTGTTATTAGCAACTTTTACCGTTGCTTTTTCTGTTTTATTGCACATCTCATAAAAACCATCTAATAATTTTTTTTTGTCTTCTGAAACTGTTTGTCGATATTTGTTAAATGAACGCTTATTTACTCGTAATGTATTACCAGAAAATCTAAATAAATTATTCGTTCCGAATAGGGTTTTCATATATGATTTTATCATTTTTTTTGAATAATTATCGTATGCAATTATCTCCTCCCCATTCGGATCCACCAACTTAACAGGGTTATTCGCACAATACGCATACGGGGTCAGCGAGGGATATTTGTCACTCATCGGGTCAACGCTAAGCCAGATGCTCAGGTCGGAGGAATAATATCTTGAGCCGAAGTAGCTTAGGCCAGTTTCAGAATCCTTTTCTTTGGCGGAGAAGGTGTGAATATCCGCAAAGAAAGAGAACGATGATGAAATGGAATATGTAAAACACTGATTCATACCAGATTGTTTGACAATGCAAAGATACAATTTTTTTTGATAAAAAGAAAAGGGTTATTTTTGCGCCATTGTTTTTTATGCAATCACATGAATCGTATTTGAAACAAGCACTTTACACCAATTAAACTGCGCCAGAACTGCGACATGTTTAATTAAATTGATTCGTTTGAACAATAAACCACAAAGTTTTATATATACAATATTTCGTTATCAATTTCAATCTATTATGGCAACACCATTTATCGATTTCAGACCCGCACAAGTCATGCAAAACAAAGAAGTCTATATTTGCTACTATGTTCTTGACCCGACCAGCGAGAAACTCAAGCGTATGCGTATACGTTGCAACCGCATCAAAAACCCAAAGGAAAGAAAAAAATATGCGACATTGTTGTGCTCAGAGGTTAACCGAAAGCTCTATAATGGCTGGAATCCACTGATTGGTGAAGATTCCTCATCCACAAAACGGGTCTCTATTGTGGAAGCGGCCACCAATTATGTCCATCAGAAAGAGAAAGACCTCAGGAAAGACTCTGTGCGAAGCTATCGGTCAAAGTTGACGTTCTTTATCAAGTGGTGTGAGAAAGCAGGCATATCTGACTGGCTTTGTGGACGTTTCACCAGCGGTCATGCCGCAAATATCCTTGACGAATATGGCTGCGGAGGAAGGAGCACATACGCCTTCAACAGCATGCTCCAGTTTCTGAAAAGCCTGTTCAGGTCGTTTGTCTCCAACGGGCTTGCCTCGCATAATCCGTTTGCAGCATTCAAAGGGAAAAAAAGGGAGGTCAAGCGCAGGGTTACCATCCCCAAACAAGACCGTAAAAGAATCCTCAATTACCTCCACAAGAGAGAGATGAAGGAGTATGTGGCCATGGTTCGCTTGTGCTTCAAATATCTAATCCGTCCCCAAGAGATACTTATGCTTCGGATTAGTGACATAGACTTCGACAGCGGCCTTCTCCGTATTCCGCCCGATGTGTCGAAAAACCATACCGAACGTACTATAGCGCTTGGCTATGACGTGATGAAATATTTCCAAGAACTGCGGAAGGAAGACTGCAACTCAAACGATTATATTTTCTCCACAGATTTCAAACCTGGGCACCGACTCTATACCACGAAGAATATGTTTGCCACTTGGAAGACAATGAGAGAAAGGCTGGAGATGCCGAATACTTACCATTTCTATTCGCTCAAAGATACCGGTATCACCGAGATGCTGGAATCAGGAATGCCTTCGAAGTTTGTGAAAGATCTTGCCGGTCACCACTCGCTATCCATGACAGAAAGATACCTGCATATTTCTGATGCCAGAAGGATTCTGAAAGCCAATACAATAAAGTTCTAATTTTAGTATTCGCTTGCCAACCAATTTAATACAGAGGGTGATATGGAAGGCGAAAACACATACTCTCCGTTTTTCTTGGCACCATTATGAAGAATGATACCCTTATCTTTCAGATATTTTATTTTCCGTTCGATGGTTCTGAGAGGAACCTGCAGTTGCTCCGATAAGCTTTTCGTGGTCACTGAAGGTTCTTTTGCTATTATACGGCATAGATTCAAAAAATCTTCGTTATGCGCTATAATGTCCATAAATTCTTCCAGATTGGCCTTATCTATGCTCTCATTTAAACCGCCAGAACGCACTTTTAAACCGTCATTTTGAGAATTTAAACCGCCAACAGAGCAATTTAAACCGCCAACGGAGCAATTTAAACCGCCAACGGAATTTAAAATTTCTTTCACATCCGGAACATAATTTTCCGACAGGGTGAAGGAAATTTCCTGTGCGGGATTGCCGTATAAAATGGTGACGCTGTCGTCTGTGAAACGAGTGATTATGTTTATAGAAATTATGGTATTTCTGCTGACACGTAAAAAAAGATTTTCCGGAAGTAGTTCCTCCATACTTGACAGGGAGCAATATTTGCAATATCTACTTCCATCAATGGTATGGATATAAGTGTAGTTTCTTTCATGCAGAATATAGGAAATATTTGATATACTGATAGTTTTCATATTGTCTTTCCCATTTGGAACACAAATGAAACCCTTGTTTTTCGCCAGTGCAATCCGCTCTTTTTCCAGGGTTTCCCTTTCATGTTCAAAAATTCTTAAAACGAAGAAAAACAAAAAGAAACCAGTATTTCTTAATCCTATCAATTGAAATACATCCAGAAAATATAATTTCGTTTGAGGGTCGTCTAAAGAATTGGGAAAACAGTTCTTTATATTTGGAAAAACTAATCTCATTTCAGCACCAGAAGAAATTAGAACTCCAGCCAATGCCAATATAAAAAAAAGAAAATAACGTCTTTTCTGAAAGAATTTTGGAGTAAGAATCAAATAATTAAAATAAATCATTGACAATAAAAACAATGCCGACAAATACTCTTTATAATATGCTCCTTTTGCGATAGGCCTTAGGATGGAATTATTTCTGAAGAAATAAAGTAAGCCTATAATAAAAAACACATTCAGAACAGTACGTACAATAATTTTTTTTAGTCTTTTAGTTTTCATTAATCCTCACTTTTTGAAATACAAATATACCGTAATTTTTTTAATTCGAAATAGCATTTCGGCATAATTTCAGCATAATACGATTTGTTATGACTTTCCAATGGATTTTTTTCTGAAGTTTGGAAAAAAAATTTAACGCTATGAAAAAAATAATCATTCCTGTTCTTTTAATGTTAAGTTTCTTTTCTTGTCAAAAAAATGAAAAGACACAAAACACAAATCATGAATCTACTGCAGTTTTTATAGAGGAAAATGCAAAGAACGCAACATGTTTAATTACAGTAAAAACGGGTCATTCAGCATCTGAATGCACAGGTTGTGTTACGCTAAATGGCAATACTATTCACGTAGAATGTATGGGAAAAGGGAATGCATGTCTTAATTCTTCTCTGATGTCTCTTGTGCAAATCAGTGGTAACGACTACACCGCCACGACCCTTGACAGCACAGCCTTAACCAACGAGGATTTCTTTAACATGCCGTCAAGATCGTTGTTTGTGGAATATGATGAGAAGAACAATGAGGTGTGGTTGAACATCCCCGCCCAGCTGGTTTTCCGTGATAGCACCACCCAGCAGTTCACGTTCACCAATTTATATTACAGTAATTCGCAGATATATGAAAATGATTAAATTGACACCGTTTTTCCTGACTATATGGATCGCACTCTTTGTTCTGACTGCCTTCCCGCAAGAGGGTGTGGTGTCTCCTACCTGTTGGCTACGCGCCGATAGCATACGGATGGGAGACGAAGTGTGGCGTGACGTGTCCAACCACGGACTGCACGCCACCCCATGGTCAGGAGTGATGCCCGATACACTGGCAAGACTGAATTTCAATCCGTGCATTCTTTTGAATGACGGCATGCATTTCTCTGTTCAATTAGACAGCCAGCAGGGTTGTCAGGCGGACGTGATTGTAGTCTATGAGACTTACGACAGCACTGCGGAGAACGCTTTGTGGCAATTGCAGATAGATTCCGCCAAGCGTGTCGGACAGACTACCCAGCGCATTCTGAATGACAATGGGCAAATCATATATGACAGCATAAACAGAATGAAGCCCGTCATCAACTATTTGGCTCAGTCGTGGCGCACACCGGAGACGATTTCTCCCATGTTGACACTTTGCATGGCGGATTCCCTGCCGTTGAATGGCAAGATTGCGGAGGCGTTGTATTTCGACCACCGTATCAGCGACACCGCTGTCATCCAGTGGATTAGCTATCTGGCCGTGAAATATGGCATCACCTTGGCTCAAACAGACTACCTTGACAGCCGTAAGAATGTGATATGGGATTACACAGGCTACCCGGACTATTGCGGTACCATTGCTGGATTGGGCAGAGATGACAGTACGGGCTTATTCCAAAAACAGACCTATTTCGCTGACGGACAAATCATAATGGGCATTGGCAGTTTGGCAAATACCAATGAGGAGAACACCTCCATTATTGCCGATGGGGATTTCCTTATCATGGGCATGGATAGTAGTGCATTGCAACACCATGTGGAATTGTACACCCAAAGTGGTGAGACCTACGAGGTCATTGGCCGCAGCATGATGCAGGCCACAGGTGATGTCATGACCTATAACACTTTTTTGTGGCTTGACACCAGTGCCGTGCAGGACACTGTCGTGCCTGTGCTGCTGATAGACAGAAGCGGTAGTGGTGAATTCCTTGCATGGGAGATGGATATGGTATGGCCATTCAGAAACGACAGCCTCGGCTATTTTGTTTATGATAATGTTCATTGGGATACCGATCTAAACGGCAGAGACGCATTCTGTTTCGCTGTCCGTATTCCAGAAGAGGAAGCAACCCCCAGAATGGCCACAGCAAATCCAATTCCCCTTCTCTTAGAAGGGGTGGCCGAAGGCCGGGGTAGTGACGCAGATGTTACGGCGAAGCCGTACCTTAATGAGGAAAAACACAGCCTCCAACAAGTGCCCGAAAACCAAGCCACCTCCACCTACCGCCTGTTACCCAACCCCAATCATGGGCGGTTTACCGTGGAGATTAACTACTCTGACCCACAGGATGTTATAGTGACAATATACGCTTCAGACGGAAAAAAGATACAGGTGATGAGCGGCAAGGGACAAAGCAACTACCGCTTTGAGGGACAGATGAAAACATCGGGACACTATCTGATCGACATCATTTCCGCAAGTGAGCGAAAACAGTTGAAGATGGTGGTGAACAATTAACAATTAACAATTAACAATTAATAATTAATAGCTGGCAATTAATAATAGTTAATGGCTAAAAATTAAAGGATAATATGGGAGAATTGTTATGAGACAGTATTTTTTGATGATAATAGCGGGTTTGGTGGCAGTGATTATGGGATTGTTCACCATTGAGAAACCCACAAATCCCATAGAGCCGCACGGCCGTTCGGCTCAACAATATACATTGTCAAACACCGGCAACAATGAATTGACACTGATGCCACAAACCAACAATGCGGCGAACCCAGTAGAGACGCACGGCCGTGCGTCTCTGCGACAGATGGCACATACGGTTGATTCATCCGCATTCTTGCCGGCAACCTTGGTGTCTCAAACGGCTCCCGATCCTTATTTTGCTCCTGCTCCGCTGCCGTTATTGCCACCAGAGGCTATGACGGAGGTCTCGCCGTCACAATTGCCGCCCTTAGATGCGGGAATGGTGAATGTGACGGGTAATGTGGCGGGATACCGTGTAGAGACGCATGGCCGTGCGTCTCTACAAACACCCAATGGTTTTGCCCTTGCCCTTCCTTACGACCCATCATTGTTGCCCCAAGGCTTTACCGAAGATGACATTCAGACCTACGTTTATGACAAGCAGTATCACCGCTGGGTGGCTATCCAGCGCGATTCTGTGAATATGGAGGAACTGTTAGTGTGTTCTCGGTTCAGACCATGGGAAAAAGCTTTGCCGGGAAATCAGGAAGACATGGGTAATCCTCAGGATGTACTTGCACAGGTGCAGGGCATGATGTCCATGAATGCGCAGGGAGATGGCGGCGGAGACTCACCATTAGATTTTATCAATGCGGTGCTGAAAACTCCCGAAATGCCAGAAACTTCTGCCTACACGCCCACGAGCATCAAGGAGCTGAAGGCAGCTGACCCGTTGGAGGGTCTGACCCTGATGCAGCCACCCACTGCCAACAATAGCGGCACGGCGAATATGAGCTATCCCATTGAGATACCCGCCGGGCGGCAGGGCATGCAGCCCAATCTGGCGTTGACCTATAGCAGCGGTGGCGGCAACGGATGGCTCGGTGTGGGCTGGGACATCTCCATCCCTTCCATCACGGTGGAAACCCGCTGGGGTGTGCCGAGGTATGATAGCCAAATGGAAAGTGAGGTGTATGTGTATGGGGGTGAACAGTTGGTGACGTACGACAGCACAGTTGGAGATTACCGTAAACTGCCTCACCGTACTAACCAGTGGACAAGCAGGTACGATCTTGACCATGATGGATACGAGCAGTTCTATCCCCGCAAGAACGAGGCCTTTGACAGCATAGTACGTCATGGAAATGGTCCCAGCAATTACTGGTGGAGCGTTACCCATAAGAACGGGGTGACGGACTATTATGGCAAACGGCATGGCCAACACGTGGTAGATTATGGCAGTGTGCTTTGTGATCCTATAACAAACAACATAGCCCAATGGATGCTGACAGAAAGTGTTGACCCTTTCGGAAACTGGGTTCGTTATTACTACAATAAAGAGCAACATGAAAGTGTGGCAAGTACCCCTATTTTAAATTATGGTACACAAGTATATATCGACAGTATTGTCTATACGGGTTATGACACTGTAAGCGGGAAATACTCTGTGAAATTCAACAGAAATGATGGAAGAAAGGATGTCATCACGAATGGCCGTTATGGTTTCAGGGAGGTGACTGCATCTACTTTGTGCAATGTTGAAGTGCTTTTTGGAGAGGAAATTCTCCATAGGTATTATTTTGTGACGGAAAACAGCAGGGAGAGCAGTTACAAGACCCGTCTCACCGATTTGGTAAGGATGGATCCCCCTATACAGGATGCGGGTTGCAATAATATTTTGGATCCTTCTTATTGGATGGAAGACAATGGGGGAACAGACATTGAGGGTTCATTTGGTAAAGCCAATATCATGCGTTACAATTTTTCATATTATGATTATCCTGATGATGATACACTTTTTGGTGGAGCTGTTGAAATTGACAATCTGGTGGATGATTATATCCAGTCGTCTTTTGATGACGGTGCGCATGCGGCAACGGCATTGGGGGCGACATCCAGCAAGGATTGGAGTGTTGGGGGAACTGTGTGCGTTGGTTTGGGTCCTGTTGTGGCAGCCACAAGCAACAGTGTTGGCGGAAATTTCAGTTATTCTCGTTCCCGGAGCAAAGGTTTGCTCACCCTGATAGATTTGGATGGTGACGGTCGTTCCGACAAGGTCTATAAGCGTGGAGGTGTGGTATATTACCGTAAGAACATCGCGGATGATGAGTATCATTTCCATTATGGTAACGAAATTGAGTTACAAGGAGTCTCTGATTTTCTGGATGTAGTAGGTAATACACCGTCATTTGGTGTGCAGGGACATTTTGCGGTTTTTAATGTGAATGGCGGAATACCCATCACGGCTTCCAATACCAAAGTTTATTTTTCGGATGTCAATGGGGATGGTCTTCCGGATATTGTGACAGACGGCGGTGTCTTATTCAATAATATAGACAATAATGGGAATGTCTATTTTGCATCCTTTTATACTTTGGCACAACCCAACCCTGACGACCCTGATGATTATTCTTATGTAGTCACTTCCTCGTTTGGCGATTGTGACGGGGGTATCATATATGACGGAGAGGTCAATGAGGACATCTCCTGCGACATAGACTATGGTTATGTCACTATACCTGTTGATGAAGGTAGTCTTACAGAAGCGCTTCAAAGACTACAAGACCAAGGTTATATCATTTCAGATTACACGGATTCCACAATAACTTTCCTTCCGTCTGATACGGTACATACCATAATCTCCTGTGACCCTGGAAGCAATGAGCCGGACTTGGATGCCGTGCGGGTATGGGTGGCTCCGTGTACGGGACAGATTCGTTTAATCTCCACAACGTCTTTGATTATGGAAGAGTCGGAGACTTTCACCCAGAGCCGTCACCGTAACGGGGTGGTGTTCTCCATCCAGTATAATGGGGGAATAGACACAAGTGGTTATGCCTTGACCTCCAACACTCCTCATGTGTTTAGCAGGGATACGATATTGCAAGATGACGAGGATGTTTATGTCTTTGACTCCACATTTTTTGTCTATGAGAATGACATACTCTTTTTCCGGCTTCAGTCCAAGGGAAGCAGAATTGCCGACAGAGTGTATTCCAATCAGCACATAACGTATCAGTCGTCATGGTGCCAGGGGAAACAGTATGATTCCGACTATGATTTCGTTTTGACAGGGAACAGCTATTTCCAGGCTCCCAAAAGGGGAACGGTGACCATATCAGGCAATCTCATACGGAGAAGGACAAGTCCGGGGAGCTCATGCGTACTGAAAATAGTGAAAAACACTACAGAGATGTACTCCTTCCCAGTAAGCACAAGCAATTCAACAACGCCCATAAATAGATCCTTTGATGTCAATGCACACGACAGTGTCAAGATTCTTATTCAGTCATCGAATTTGAATATGGATTGGGGAAGTGTGTCTTTCCAGCCATTTTTACAGTTTGAGGATGACCCCACAGACCAGTCTCTTATTATGGGGGATGTTGTTTACTGCTATCCTCCTGTGATAATGAATATTGTCAATTTTTCATTTTGGCCCATACGTGACCATTTGCGTTATTGGTTTGGCTCTTTGTACAATGGTTGGGGACAGTTTGCCTACAACAATAATTTCCCTAACAGTGCGAATCTTCCGATAGATGTCACAAGGCTGATTATTCCAAAGGTTATTACGGGAGACACTTCTGATTTCAACCACTCCACATTGTCTTCCACCATCGATGACAGCAACTATGGTATTGATACTACAGGCTCAAGCCCGTCGTCAGACTTCACAACAGAGTCTTTGTCATCGGACATAGACAATCTGTATAATCCCTTGTCTGAAAACACGAGTTGGGTGTCTATGATACCTGACGGAGAACATGGGGCTTACATGGGTTTCGGCAACACCACCGCCATTATGGCGGATCAGATGCATAATACCCGCCAGAGGGTTGTTATTGAACAAGAAATTGATGAGAATGAGAACGATTATGATGAGAATGGTCAGTTTGTGGATGAGATACCCGAGTATGACGATGTGATTCCGGTCAGTGTTGATGGTTCCGGAGTGAAGACCATCAGAAAAAAAAGTGTATCTGTTATGGGCAATCTTGGTGCGGGTGTATCTGTGGGGCCAAACCTATCAGTTTCACTTTCGTTGGGAGACAATGAGGTACACAGTGACTTCGTTGATTTGAATGGAGACCGTTTCCCTGACATACTGGTGGAAAACTCCGCCCAATATACCATGCCATGGGGAGGTCTGGGGTCGAGAACTTATCCTGTTGGCCCGGAAAAACAAGTGTGCAAATCTATTGTTTATTCATACGGCATGACAGCTGGTGGTGGTTACCCAGACCCTTATCGCGAAGAAGGCAAGAATCCTCCGAAAAGTAAAATAGCATTTCGGGGCGCATCTTTGTCGGGCAGTTATATTGGTGGTGGTGACGAGGCCACTCTTCAGTATATGGATATAAATGGTGATGGTCTTCCCGACATGGTTACAGAGAGTGGAGATCATGTGAGGCTGAATATGGGGTATGGCTTCCAACCAGCAGAGCCATGGAATATACCTGTCCTCAGAGAAGGGACAAGCAATAGTTTCTCCGCAAGTGGTGGAATCTCGTTCAGTTACAACCAATATAGCATTGGTGGTGGTGTGGGCAAAAGTGGTTCTGAAAGTAACAGTAAATCAATTTTGATGGATTTCAATGGAGATGGCCTTCCTGATATGGTGGAGATGAATGGACAGCATATTCGGGTGAAGTACAATTATGGAAATGGACAATGGAGTTCTTCCTATGACAATTTTCCTCAAGTATATGGCATTAGTGGGAGTTCAACCCACAGTACATCCAGCAGCGTTGATTTGACCGTTGGCTTTACTGTGGCTATTGTGAAGATGACTGTAGGTGTTCAGGTGTCACCATCAAACAAGAATTTCACCAGAGATGAAATTCAGCTGGCGGATGTCAATGGGGACGGATACCCTGACTTTGTGACATCTGACAGTGAAACCGGGATGTGGGTACGTTATAATAAAGCGGGCAAAACCAATCTGTTAAAAACGGTGACGAATTTTACCGGCAGTACTGTCACATTGGATTACGACATGCCCATGTCCAGCTATGAAAAACCACAGCGCAGTTGGAATCTTGCCAGTGTGGAAGTACTCGATCCCGCCTCACCGCTTGGTGGCAACCGCACCTTGACGACCTTTGAATATGGGCAACCTCACTATGATCGCTACGAGCGCATGGATTACGGTTACGACACTGTCATTACCAAAGAGTATGATACGGATCATGGCGATACGCTGTATCGCTATACAGTGGATGTGTATGAGAACAGGAATTTCACCAAGAGAGGGGAGAAGACATATGACTGTCTGTTCAATGCTGCGGGTGACAAATATGTGGAGCATCTGTATGATGCCGTAATATACCATAGGGACGGTTCTCCGTCAGTGGATGATGACGGTTTATGTGCCAATGCGGATTTGTATATAGGGGAGGAATATATAGAGACCAACTATTATGAGGGGCTTTCCTCTCCGCAAATTGTCAAGTTGGAGCAGAAAATGTATGATCACCCTCGGAATATTATTCAGTACATGCATCATGGCAACCAAATCGATTTCGCTGAATATTTTACCGCAGACATCCAGTATGCTACAAGCATCGGTCACAACATGGTGTCGCTTCCCGTGCTGATGGAAGTGAAGAACCATTCGGGAGTCCTGCTGCGGAAAAGGACCGCCACCTACACCCCGCAGGGCAGGCTTCTGCAATTGACGGCACACAACACTTCGGGCAACTCGCTGTATGATTTTACCTATGACTGCTATGGAAACATGGACACTGTATTGCGGCCGCAAAACAAAAACGGACAACGCCTGATGTACACCTATCAGTACGACACGATTGTCCATATTTATCCAACGAAAGTTACCAATGAGTCTCTGGGATATTATTCCTCGGCTGAATACGATTTCCGTTTTGGCAAACCCACTAAAACATTGGATATCAATCAGAATGAGACGCGTTATACCTACGACTGCATAGGCCGTCTGTCAACCGTGGTAGCCCCAAGAGAAATTGACAGTCTGATATTATACCCGGACTTTTATACCGTTAGTTTTTTTTATACGGCCCATCATTACGGAGTATTGGATATTTTCAGATATGATCAGAATAACCCTTTGTTGTCATGGACTAGCGCAAGGCATTTCGATTCGCAACATCCCGATACAGGAATTTTCTCCTTGATTATGTGCGATAACTTTGGCAGGTTGGCGCAAACACGCAAGGATGCCGAGGTGAACGGACAAAAAGTCCGGATTGTGTCTGGTAAAGTGGAGTATGACTGTTTTGGCAGGTTGTTGAGACAATGCCATCCTTTTGTGGATACAAGTTTGAGCCATTCATACAATTCCTATATTGTTCCTGGCACAGCAACGTTATATGAGTACGACATGCTTGACCGCAAGACAAGAATAGTGCTGCCCACTCATGACACCACTTTGATGGAGTATGGCTTTGGCAGTATGGGTGGCATGACCTATTTCCGTACCACAACTACCGATGCCTTGCATAATGTGTTCACCAGCTTGACGGGCACACTGGGGCATACTGTAAGTCAGATGGCCCCGGGCAATACGGAGACCACTTTTATATATGACGCCATCGGCCAGCTGAAACAAAGCACCGACCCTGACCATATAAGCACTTTCTATGATTACGATCTGTTCGGTCAGATGGTTCACCGCAACCATCCCGACGCGGGTGACGACAACTACTATTATGACCAGTCCGGCAATCTGATAGCTCACACAAACTCGCTGGGAGATTCTGTCATTTACAATTATCACTTCAACCAGTTGAGAGACATTATTTATCCCCGCTATCCCGCCAATAATGTACATTACCGATATGGATCATTGAATGCTGCCAACCTTGCCATAAATGCAGTGGGACGGGTTGTCTATCAGGAGGATGCTTCCGGCTGGCAGAAATTTTCTTACGGCAAATTAGGCGAGGTTACAAAAAATATGCGTACCTTTGCACTTCCTTGTGATGAAACTCCTTACACCTTTGTCATGGAATACGAATATGACTCTTGGAACCGCATACAGCGCATGACCTACCCCGACGGGGAGGTGGTCTCTTACCGATATGACAAAGGAGGGATGCTGAAGAGTGTGACAGGAACAAAGAATGGTGTGTCATACAAATACATCGACAGTATCAAGTACAACAAATTCGAGCTGAAGGAAGCGGTTTATTATGGCAACGGAACCCGTGTCCATTACACCTACGATACACTGCAAAGGTTGAGCCATTTGGTGTCGTATACCTCTCCGTCCTCGCCTGGTGGAGCAGAGATGATGCAGGACCTCTATTACACTTACGATTCGGTGAGCAACATCACGGATATAGTCAACTATGCCCCGCAATTAAACAACGGCCTTGGAGGAAGTTATGACAACCACTACGTGTATGACAATCTGTACCGTTTGAGCAACGCTGAAGGACATTGGTATGGTGTTTCCAATCTAACCTATAATCTTTCTATGGGTTATTTTAAAAATGGAAGAGTGGGTAAGAAAGTGTTGACAGCGGGAACATTGCTGAACGGGAATTTTTCCACCGTGTCATACGGTAGGAATTATCATTATAACACATCTTCCCAAAAGAATACAATCATCAGAATAGACGGCAGTGAAAACCATGACTTTCATTGGGACGCCACAGGCAACATGATTTACCATAGATTTGATGGAATTCCTGGGGAACGTTTCTTGTGTTGGGATGAGGAGAACCGCCTGCAGGGGGTAAAGGACAAACAATACCTATCATTTTACCAGTATGATGCCAATGGGGAAAGGACCTACAAGTTGACAGGAGGGATTAGCCGACAAAATATCAGCGGCAGATGGTCTGCGTTTTATCTTTTGGATAATCCCACTTTATATCCATCCCCGTATATGGTCGTAACCCGAAAGGGCTATACCAAACATTATTATGCGGAAAATGAGCGTATTGCCAGCCGGATAGGCGGCGGGGGAATTATAGAGATAGACACGCCTATTGTGGAAATGGACGTTGTGAAAAAAAAGGCATTGGATTTGAATTGTACTCATCTGGAACAAGTGATGGAGTGTTTGAGATACCCTGATGTGTCTGTTAAAAACACTTTGAAAGATATTTATAATTACAAATATAT
>Ga0310786_10007135_pt1 | contig 14644 bp, 10 predicted proteins | sample AusTroGonzalo_MG_FD_203881 | JGI IMG/M metagenome (GOLD analysis project Ga0310786, IMG submission 203881) | Bovine rumen microbial communities from tropical cattle in Woodstock, Queensland, Australia - Gonzalo_03 (v2) (version 2) | ecosystem: Host-associated > Mammals > Digestive system >... | reverse complement strand
TTCTACAAACTTCTCGGGTTGATTATGGTAGTATTTGTCAATCAGTTTGCTTACACCTACGTTACTGGACACCATCAATACATGAGGTACATCCAGCGTTCCATAACCACCTCTATGCCAATTGTGATCCTTCATCATCGCCCCATACATGTTACAGATACCGCTACCAGTATCTACATAGTCGGTGGGCTTGATATAACCATCATCCAATGCCACCAAAATGGAGGCCGTTTTGAACGTGGAACCAGGCTCCATCAAGGCTGCCAAGGCATAGTTTCTGGCCTCGTAGTATTCGCCGTCATCATAGCGCATCAGATTAACGATGGCCTTCACATCGCCCGTTTTCGTTTCCATCAGTACCACTACACCCATCGAGGCTTCCAACTCATGCAACTTCTCACGCAAAGCACTCTCACAAATGTCCTGCATACTAACATCGATGGTGCTCACAAGATCGTATCCATCCACTGGTTCCTGATCGACGATGGACAGGTATTTCGACAACACCTTCTTGTTATGCACCTTACCTGGCACACCCCTCAACAGGGAGTCGTAAGCCAATTCCAAACCTGAACGAGCAGAGTCCTTAGCACCAAACATCTCACCCAAGGTACGGCGAGCTAGCGAACCAAAAGGTTTGTTGCGGTTGTTACGCTCTTCTGCCACCATACCGCTCCTATTCTTGTTCTTCAGATTGAAGATAGGCAACTGAGCCAACTGATGATATTGGATGAAGTTCAGCACGGTATGCGGACACACCTCCCAATAGCGTTTGCGGTTTTCTAAACCTTCCAGCAAGTGCGACTTGTATTCTTCAAACGTGTATTTGGGACAGATGTCCACCAATCCGCTGCAAATGGTGTCGATGTTAGCTCTCCACATCGAATCTTTCTCATGCCACTGGTCAGGGTCATACACCTTCTGCTTTTGGTTGACTCCCAAGGAGTCATACCACCACTCGATGCCTGCCAAGAAATCCACATACACCTTATAGTCGGGCAAACTACTAGCCATCAATTGACCGTCGGCACTCAAGATATTGCCACGATTGGGCTTCAGCAGCATCGTGTCGCTCACACTCACAGCACCAACCTTCTTCCATTCCTTATTCTGCACCGTCGCCGTGATGGTGGCACGTGTTATAATCGCAATCATCACCAGTACCGCTATAACAACGATACCCGTGATGCGCGTGTTGATATATTTCTTGTCAAACTTCATTGTCCTTCTGTTTTTAACGTATCCTTTTTCTCTTCTCCCTTTTTCATCTCCGCTTCTTCCTTCTTTCCGCTTCCGTCATTTATCTCCACTTTCTTTCCGTATCCTTCTATCATTTCATCTTCCTTTTGCGGTGCCAGTTCCTGTGAATCCACTAGAACCTCTTCTGGTGCGTTATCTTCTGATGAGCCACTGCCATCTCCCTTTTTGATCAGGAATGGTGGGGTGATGGAATTGTGGAGCAAGCTGTCGGACGTGGCTCGCAATGCCTTTTCCACGTTTGACTGCCTGGTCAGGTTCATCAGTTCACTTGACTGGGTTAGCACATTGTACTTCACCTCTTGCAAGCGACCACGCAGACTATCAATGAGAATCGTGTCTTGCTGACTGTCGTAACGATTGCCCGTATAGAGAATCATCAGCAGCACACAGAACATCACGAACATAATCTGCTTAACCATGAATTTGCTCATCAGAAAATCGCCACCGAGGATGGATTTGACTGATATTTCACCGATGTCGTCTTCATCTTCATCGGTGAACTTTCGAATCGCCTCTATCGCTTCCCTTTCCTCTGTTTTCAGTTCTTCGTCAGCCCCTAAATCATCTGGAGGAGTCATCTGCGACTCTTCCAAATCTAAATTCTGTTTTTTTTCTTCCTTACTTGACATACAATTCTTGTGGGCTACGTCAAAAAATGTCTTTTAAATAAATAATGTGTAATCTCACTTTATCGCCTATTCTTGGCGTGGATATCAATTATAATTTCTCTGCTATTCTCAATTTTGCGCTTCTGCTTCTCGAATTCTTCACCATCTCCTCGTCAGCAGGCACAATCACTTGTCTGTTCACCAATCGATAGGGCGTGTTCACCCTGCCGAAGAAATCCTTATCTTCCTCTCCTTCCACATTGCCCGTCTTCATCAGGTTCTTCACGATACGGTCTTCCAACGAATGGTAGGTAATCACCACCAACCTTCCCCCTGGCTTCAACATCTCCGTCGCTCCTTTCAGCATCTCCTGCAAGGCTTCCATCTCATGATTCACTTCTATCCGTAATGCCTGAAACACCTTCGCCAACTCCTTCTTCTCTCGTTCATTACGAAAGAAAGGCTTTACGATGTCCAGAAAATCACCGATTGTCTCCACCTTCTTCGCCTGTCTTGCCTTCACAATTGCCGCCGCTATCTTTCTGCTCTGTTTCAGTTCTCCATACAGATAGAAAACGTCCGCTAACTGCTTCTCATCATACGTGTTCACCACATCTGCCGCAGTCTTGCCAGCTCGCTGATTCATCCGCATGTCCAGCTTCCCCTCAAACCTGAACGAAAAGCCACGCTCGCTGTCATCGAAATGGTGGGAACTCACCCCAAGGTCTGCCAACAAACCGTCAATCTGCTCCACCCCGTGATATTTGAGAAAATTCTTTAGGAATCGGAAATTGCTCCTCACAAACGTGAACCGCTCCGTATCAAACCCTTCCGCATTCTTCTCCGCATCTGCATCTTGGTCAAAACTATACAGATGTCCATTAATATCCAACCTCGAGAGAATCTCCCTGCTATGACCACCGCCACCGAACGTCACATCCACAAAGACTCCACCTTTCCCGATATTCAGCCCATCCACACTCTCCTTCAGCAGCACCGGCACATGATATGTCATCTCCTGTTCGCCCATCTCCTTAACTGTCAACTATTCCCAAACGCCGACTCCATCTCGTCACCCAGATCTACACTATCATTCATCACTTCCTCCCACTTCTGCTTGCTCCAAATCTCGATTCTGTCCACCATCGCCAAGAAGCGCACATCCGACTCAATCTCTGCATATTGTAGTTTCCGCTTCGAAATCAGCAGGCGACCATTGCTGTCCAACTCAATCGGCTCTGCATCCGCCTCAAACTTTCTCAATATCATCTGCTGCTGACGGTTCCACTGGTTCACCTGACTTCGCAAATTGTCCAGCTGTTCATTCCAAACCGACTCAGGATACAGCACCAGACACTTCTGGAACACATCGTTACGCAGAACGAGACCCTTCACGCCCTCCGCTTCGAGTATCTTCCTAAACTGAGCAGGTAGGAAAACTCTACCCTTCGCATCAGTCTTTGCGCCATAATCGCCGATAAACCTGCTTGTCATTTTTCCTTTATTTCTTGTTATTTCTTTCAGCCGTTTTTGATGTCGACTAATAAATAATGTGCAAATATACACAAATTCCCCACAATTCCCCACTTTTTTAGAATTTTTTTTTCAGAAACTTATCAACACCCTTGTTGATAACCAATTAACTACATGATTATCACATAAATACAAAATAATGCATTTTGGTGGGGAATGCCATTTTGCAAGTTAGACTTTACAATTGCGACAATTTTCAATATTTAACCACGTAAATGGAGCAATATGCGCTGACATTTCACTTTTTTAGAGAATTTGGGCGCTCCCCTTTGGTTAAAAATGGGAAAAGTCGTATCTTTGCCAGTGAAATTAATATTGATCATGAATTTCCTGGAAGAAAAAATCTTGCATGACGGTGTGATTAAGCCGGGCAACATTTTGAAGATTGACAGTTTCCTCAATCATCAGATTGACATTGACATCATGCGTCAGATGGCGTATGAATTGAAACGCCGCTTCAAAGGCGTGGAGGTGAACAAAGTGCTGACAATTGAAGCCAGCGGCATCGCCATCGCAACGATGCTGGGCAATCTTTACGATGTGCCCGTAGTGTTTGCCAAGAAGAGCGAGACCGCCAACAGCACCGATGATAAGTATGTATCACAGGCGTATTCGTTCACCCACAAGAAGCAGAACAACGTATTCATTTCGCGTCCCTACTTACGTGCCACCGACAAGGTGCTCATTGTAGATGATTTCCTTGCCGACGGTCAGGCGACGCACGCCCTCATAGACCTGGTGCATCAGGCAGGTGGCGAAGTGGTAGGCATAGGCATCGCAGTGGAAAAAGGACAGCAGAAGGGTGGACAGCTGTTGCGCGAAGAGGGCTACCATCTGGAATCCATTGCCATTGTAGAGTCGATGGATTGGGAGACACAGACTATCCACTTCCGCGAGCAACCCGTCTACCCCTTGGATGATTGCAACCTCAAGACCGTATAACCCCGAATAGTATGAAAAACAACAGGAAACTTTATGAGTTGAATGGCCGTGTGCCTTTGGTGCAAGCAGTTCCGTTTGGTTTGCAACACGTGCTCGCCATGTTCGTGTCCAACATCACCCCTATCATCATTCTGTCTAATGTGGTGGGTATCGATGCCTCAGTCAGTGCCACATTGATTCAGAACTGTATGGTGATTGCGGGTATTGGTACGCTCATCCAGCTCTATCCCATTTGGCGCATCGGTTCTCGCCTACCTATAGTCATGGGCATCAGTTTCACCTTCCTCTCGCTAGCCATCTTTATTGGCACTTCGCAGGGGATGGGAGTGCTAATGGGCGCTGTGGTTATCGGTGGTATCGTGGAGGGACTATTGGGACTTTGTGCGACATATTGGGTGAAGCTCGTTCCGCACAGCGTGGCTGCTACAGTGGTGACGGCAATTGGATTCTCCCTGCTGCCCATCGGTGCTAACAGCTTTGCCGGAGGTCAAGGAGCGGCAGATTTTGGTTCTTTGAACAATTGGATCATAGGCTCTGTGACGCTTGTCTCCTGTCTTATCTGTCAGGTGTTTGCAAAAGGGTTCCTTCGTTCCCTTTCAGTACTTGTGGGTCTGATTGTAGGCTATATCTTCTCTGTATGCATGGGAATGGTGGACTTCTCGGGTTTCCAGAATATCGACTTTGTTTCTCTGCCTACCTTCATGCCTTTCAAACTGGAGTTCAATTGGGGTGCCACACTGTCAATCATATGCGTGTATCTCGTTTCTGCCACAGAGACTATCGGCGACACAAGCGCCTTGTGTAACGGTGCTTTGAAGCGTAATCCACATAAAGTGGAGCTGGGCGCGTCCATATCATGCGACGGTTTCGTATCCTCTATTGCGGGTCTGTTCGGATGCACCCCAATTACATCCTTCTCGCAGAATGTCGGTTTGGCAACCATATCAGGCGTGGTGAACAGATTCACAATTGCCATAGGCGCATGTATCATGATACTCGGAGGCATCTTCCCCGGCGTTGGCTATGCACTTACGACCATTCCCCAGGCAGTTTTAGGCGGATGCACGCTCTTGATGTTCGGCTCTATCCTCTTTGCTGGATTCGGCATGATGGCACGAAGCGGTTTCACACAGCGTAACATGGTTATTTCATCGCTGTCTCTGTCCATAGGCATCGGATTCACTCAGGCGGCAGACATGTTTAGCATCTTCCCACAAATCGTGCAGACAGTCTTTGCAGAAAACTGCGTGGCAGTAGTTTTCCTCCTTGCGGTGTTGCTGAACCTTGTTTTGCCCAAGGAAAAGAACAAATAAAGCATCTAGGCCCCGCGTTTCTTCCTACGGCGTCTCGCGGCTCCTGATACGCCGTTTCGTCATGTCCGATCCGTCGGATGTCCGTCTTACCCTGAGAAACTTTGTTTTTGATTCAACGTTTTTTAGGGCAAGGCATTTTCTTCTAGGTCAGAAGAATTATCTGATTACAAATATACAATATAACTATTGGCATATATTATCGATTAGGATATTATTTAACAAAATTTAGTTTTTACGAGGTTTTTCTTAAAAAAATTTGGAGATGTGAAGAAAATACGTTATCTTTGCAAACGAAAAGAGAAATCACATCTAATACAATACGAAACAAAACTCAAATAAACAAAACATGGAAACAAAAACTCCGAACAAGAAAATCGTTGCCTGCCTCTGCTTGTTGCTGTTTGCAATTATGTGTATGGCACAAACTGAAAGTGGGAAAAGTAACATCTTGACGAAAGCAAAGGACTTAGCCGACAGAACCGTCATTCATGGGGTTGACACGAATTATGTGAAGACACCATCACAGCCTTGGCAAGTCAGCGTCAAGAGCCGTGTGGCACAGACAGACCTGCAAATGCACTCCTTCGTCGATGGCGCTGAATTATTCGATGGAAAAGGTACGATGCCCTTGATCAGAGGTGTGGGTGACATGGAAACCGATCCTCGCTTCATGACTAAAGTGTCCACGTCGCTGGGTGTGAAAGTGGGCTATAAGGGATTGAGCGCCAGTTATTCCTTCCCTATAGGTGGAGACAAGAGTCAGAATATTTCGTTGAAGAGCACGGGGCGCTGGTATGCTGTGAACTTTCGTTGGCACAAGTTCAAGACGAAAACCATGAGAACACACTATGCTGGAGCTGTGCAAGAGAGAGTTTTTGATGAGGAAACGGAAGACATCGATTCCGCTCCTTGGGGAGAAATACACGAATGGGATGAGACGGATAAGGAAGAATTACCCTCAAACATGTCCATCAAGACCTTGATTTTCGATGGTTTCTACATCTTCAACCACAAGAAATTCTCTTATGCTGCTGCCTACAACCAGAAGACCATTCAGGCTCGTTCGGCAGGATCACCTATCGCTGGAGTGATGGGCTACTATGCAGATTTCAAATACAATGACCCACGTAATGCTGAATTAATCTATTGGATGGATGGAATTGGACGTTTGCGCCAGTATCAGCTGGGTGTTGGCGCTGGCTATGCCTACAACTTTGTTCCTGCCAAGGGATGGCTCATCAGTGCCATGGCAATGCCGATGGTGACACTTGTGAATCGCACTCGCATCAACACTTACTCTAGCAATTTTAAGGAGCTCGCGAAAGAAAATCTTTTAGCGTATGCTCTCATAGAATATATGAAAGAGATGAAAGAGCAAGGTGTAGAAGGCTTTGAGGATGTAATTCTTGATGATGTAAATCTTGACTATACAGACGACTGTGAATTACAAAGTACAGGAGTGCACTCGCGCAATAACCGCATTGCCCTGAACTACACGACACGTCTTTCTGTCACCTACAACTGGAAACGCTACTTTATCAATGCCAATGGCCAGTTCAACAACTTCAACTACAAGCATAAAGCTATGCATGGACATTTGAACGACTGGTACATCAATGCATCTGTGGGTGTGAGATTGTAAAACCTAACTCCCTTGCAAACCGCAGTTGAGTATTTCAAGAAGAATCTATACACAATCATGCCGTTGGACGATGAAAAACAATAATAATATTCGCCTAACTCTCAAAGTCTGTGTAGCATAACGAAACACCTTCTTTTCTCTGGAATTTAAGTTCCCGACAGGTCTCCCCAAAAGAGCCGGCGGCTCCCTTGCCTTTTGCCAGCGGCAAAGCAAAGGATTGCCGGCACCAATTAAAACTGCGTATCGAAGGGCTTTGTACGCCGTACTATTTATGTTCCCTCGTAAGGCTGCAATTGTTTCCCTTAGGGGTTGCAAAAAAATCGTTCAGTGACTCAGAATTCAGAATTCAGTTTTCCTATCTCCTACAATAGCATGCCTTTATTGCCAAATAACCTGCTTCTGCTGAGAAATACTCGTGCATTATCGAAGAATAACCTAACAACCTAACGTTTTAATCATAAAGACGTGCATATCAACAGATTGCATGTGTTAGGTCTTGCTGATACACCTAACACACACCTAACATTTCACACCTCCGATGTTAGGTCTATGTTAGGTCTTAGCGTGTAACCTAACGTGTATAAGTTATTGATAATTAACGAACTTCAATGCAAATGTTAGGTTGTTAGGTCTTTTTGCGAAAAACTTTCTTTTCTTAGGAATGATGCGTCCCGTCAGGTCTCCACTAGAGAGGCGACGGCTCTCTTACCTTTTGCCGACGGCAAAGCAATGGATTGCCGTCACCAATTTAAACAACGGCGTATCGAGGGTCTTTGTACGTCGTTTCGTTGACCTCGATACGGTGTACTGTTTATGCTCGTACGACGTACCTTTTTCTGGGACGCGTTCTAAAACTTTCTACAACGGGAAGGAAAAAGTTTTAGGACGGGACGTAAAAAAATGGGGAAAAGTTTGGAAGTTTCACATTTTTTTATTTACTTTGCCGTCGAAAGGGTGCCATGCGTGCTCTTGCGCGGTACTCCGGTGCCGTGCCTTATTGGATAAATAGAAGCGTTATGCTCTTTCTTGCAAGCTGAAAACCTAGGAAATTTCAATCATTGCAAAGAATGTTTGGAGACGGCTCGTGTGTTACAAGGGTGCTCTAAAACAAATGAAGACGGACATAGCGGCTTCACGCATTATTGCGTGGAACTGCTTATTGAGACCATCTTATTTGTTTGGGCAATTCCTAGGGCCTTCAGCTTGAAGATGTGGACATACAGTTCCACGCTTCTTGTGTGAATAATAACAATCTGTGCCTTTGTATGGGATTGACGGGGGCAAAAAAAGAATGAAACTATGAAAAGAATAATCCTTAAATCTTTAATTATGGTATTGGGTGTGTTTCTCTCACTCAAAGTGCAAGCGTATGATGCTTATGTTAATGGCATCTATTACAACTTGAATACAACTGCAAAGACAGCAACTGTTACTTACAAAAACAAGGCTTCCTTTAATAGTAGTGGCGCTTACATTATTAATAGTAGTTACAGTGGTGCAGTGAACATTCCAGAATCTTTTGTGTATAACTCTATCGTATATTTAGTTACATCCATTGGCTCATTTGCTTTTGAAGGTTGTAGCGGAATAACAAAAATAAGCATTCCCAACAGTGTCATATCCATTGGCGTTTATGCTTTTGGTGGTTGTAGCGGTTTGACATCTTTGACTATACCAAACAGCGTTACAACTATTTACGGAAATGCTTTCGCGAACTGTACAGGTCTAACTTCTGTGAATATTCCTAAAAGCGTTACAGAAATTAACGATGCTTTTTGGGGATGTAGCAGTTTGACATCCATTCAAGTGGAGCAGGGTAATCCAAAATATGATTCACGTGAGAATTGTAATGCTATCATTGAAACATCCACACACAAGCTACTGGAAGGGTGTAAAAATACAACTATTCCCGGTAGCATCACGTCCATTGACGAATATGCATTTTGGCTCTGTGAAGGCTTGACTTCCTTGACCATACCCAACAGTGTCACATCCATTGGTGATTACGCTTTCTCCGGCTGTAACAGTATAATTTCAATTATATCTGAGATAGGAAATCCCTTCACTTTGAGCAATAATGTTTTTTATGGCATTTCATCCTCTTGTACTTTGACTGTTCCACATGGTACCAAAGATGCATATATTGCAAAAGGTTGGACCACTGATGTATTCAAAGGAGGCATAAAGGAAGCGCCTATTCCTAATATCACATTTAAGGATAAACAAGTAAAAGCTATTTGTGTGGCTAACTGGGATACAAATAAGGATGGTGAATTGAACGAAGCAGAGGCTGCGGCAGTGACGGATCTTGGAAGTGCATTTACGGGTAACAAGGAAATCACTTCATTTGACGAGTTGGAATATTTTACAGGATTGGAATCTGTTGGTCAGAATGCTTTCAATGGCTGTAGTAGCTTAACCTCTGTAATCATACCTAACAGTGTGACATCTATCGGCTTTCAAGCCTTTTATGGATGTGTAGAATTGACTTCCTTGAATATCCCCAATAGCGTAACGACTATCGAGGGTTATGCCTTTGAGGGATGCACCAGTATGACTTCCATAACCATCGGCCACGGTGTGACGAATATTGGCCATTCTGCTTTTAACAATTGCGGCAGTTTGACATCAGTACATATTACAAACCTTACAGCTTGGTTTGAAATATCATTCGGGAACGCATGGTCAAATCCGTTGTGGACAGCTACACATTTGTTTATAAATGGAAATGAAGTGAAAGATCTTGTTGTCTCCAACAGCGTGACGGCAATAGGCGACTATGCTTTTCCTTCTTGCTCCAGTTTGACCTCATTGACCATTCCCAACAGTGTGAAGAGTATAGGTAATTGTGCTTTTTCTTCTTGCTCCAGTTTGAAATCTTTAATTATTGGCGATGGTGTTACAACCATTGGCAACTATGCTTTTCAAAGCTGTAGCGGTTTGACCTCTGTGAGCATTCCCAATAGCGTTACGAGCATCGGCGACTACGCTTTTGAAGGCTGTTACAGTTTGACTTCTCTCACCATCGGAAATGGCATTACGAGTATTGGCAACTATGCTTTTCAAAACTGTCACAATTTGACCTCATTGATCATTCCAAATAGCGTCACAAATATCGGCAGATCCGCCTTCAATGGTGGTATCAGTTTGACTTCTCTCACCATCGGCAATGGCGTAACGAGTATTGGTGATGATGCATTCTCTAGATGTCGCAGTTTGTCTTCTGTTATTTCAGAAATACAAGAGCCTTTTGTTTTTGGTTCCAATGCATTCAACAATATCTCTTCCGCTTGTACATTGACCGTTCCGTACGGAACAAAAGATGCTTATATTGCGGCAGGTTGGACAGAAGATGTTTTCAAAGGTGGTATTATAGAAGCTCCTAATAATCTTATGCCAGACAATTATCTGACAATGAATAATGCTGAAGCATGCAAAGGCGAGAGTGTTGTATTGCCTGTAAATCTGAATAACACAGAATCCATCACAGCCCTTCAATTTGAGATGGCTCTACCCGCAGGCATCACCATTTCCAAGTGCCAACTGACAGACCGGAAGGGAGATGACCACACGGCATCATACAGAAAGCTTGTGAATGGTAACTATCAAGTGACGGTCATCTCATTGTCGAAAGCAGTGTTTAGCGGGACTGAGGGAGCAGTGGTGAATCTGACATTAGATGTGGATAAAGATGTGGCTGTAGGAGATTACCCCATCAATATCACAAACATCGAATTGACCACAGCCGTAACGCAAGCCGTCAATCCCGCTGACGTGACAGCCACGCTGACAGTGAGCAACGTGAAGATTGGTGATGTGGACGGAAACGGCAAGGTCAGCATCACTGATGCCGTAGCCATTGTGAGCCACATCTTGGGTGAAGACATTGATGGTTTTGTTGCTGCAGCAGCTGATGTGGACGGAAACGGGAAAATCACTATTACTGATGCAGTAGCTGTGGTAGATATGATACTGAACGGTGGATCTCAGAGTTCTAACAATTTGAAGAAGGGTACAAATGTGATTGCTGATCTTGGCATGAAGGATGTAGACCCTACACAGCCTTGGACAACAAAGAGCAACGGTGGTTCTTCCGGAAATAAAGGTAATTATGGTGACTACTGGAAAGGTGTCGGTCAGAAGTATTTCTTCGACTACACAGACAAGAACGATCGGATGTTTGGTAATCACGAAAAGGGTAACACCTGTATGGGTTTTTATGGCGATGGAATAGATGATAATCCTGACATATACCAAATTGTCAAGATACCTGCAGGTCATTATACAATCAGAGTGCAAGCTTTCTACCGTGATGCCAGTGGTCAGCAAATCACAGAGTGTTTGACAAATTACAAGAATGGTCAGAGCAAAAAGAATGCATGGGCTTATGTGGATACTTATGCAGACGAAACAAGTGCAACAGCAGGTACAGCTCCTATTCGTAGTTTCACGACTGCTATTCGTCACATTTTCGATACAGATTGTACAGAAAAACTGTGTAACTGGACTCCAAATGGAGATGATTGGAGAAATGACCGCTCTTTCACAATGGATTCTGATGGGGGTGAAGGTGCTGGACAAGCGATAACTTATTATTATCCGAACAGTATCACTGGCGCAAGCTACTATTTCAAGAACGGTTACTATTGGAATGAGTTGGATATTTCTTTAAATCAAGAGACATATGTACGTATTGGTCTCCGCAAGACTGATTACGTAGCGTATGACTGGTTGGCATCTAGCGAATGGCAGATTATTTATAATGGCGAACCTACAGAAGATCTCTTAGGGTGGTCTGCGGAGTAGACGTTCGGGATAGACGTGAAATAATTATCATGTAATGATATACATGCCCCACTACAAATAGAAACAAGTTAAATTCTTAATATAAATATATGATGAAAAAGAAGTTATTAATGTTGCTCACGGTATTGGCAGCCTTTGTATCTACCTATGCCACTAATGGCTTGACAGCGAGTGCAGTGTCCATTCCGCAAGGCGGAACTGGCACTATCAACATCGAGTTAAACAACGATGACTACGAGTTTACAGCATTCACCTTCAAACTTACGCTCCCTGAAGGTTTGAGTTTTGTGCTGAACAATTCTGGGAAGCCTACATTTGAGAAATCCGACAGATTTGATGAGTCGCACACCGTCACATCAGTTTTGTCAGGACAGGTAGGCTCGTTTGGTTGTCTGTCTGGTGACAAGGCTGCCATCACGGGCACAAGCGGCGTGCTGCTGAAAGTGCCAGTCAAGGCAGATGCCGCACTTGCTACAGGAACGCTTCTGGAAGCCACGCTCAGCGAACTGACCTTCACAACGACAGGAGTGGTGGAAGTACCTTTCGATGATGTGACCTTCAACATCACCATCAAGGCAAAAGAATACACCATTCTTGACGAGACATCAACAACAGTCCCCACAGCCAGCGAGGGCGAGGTGGACGTGAAGGTGTTGCGTACTATCAAGGCCAACGAGTGGAGCACACTGGTGTTTCCCTTCGACATGACGGAGGAACAACTGAAGAAAGCTCTGGGCGATGATGTACAATTGGCAGAGTTCATGGACTACGAGGCAGACTATGATGGTGATGACAATGTGACTGGGCTGGCCGTCAATTTCGTGGCAACAGACTTGGCAGAAGGTTTCTACCGCAACTATCCCTATTTGGTGAAGACCTCGAAGGAAATTACGGAGTTCATCGTCAAGGCTACGGTTGACCCTGATGAGGATGGCGCTGTGGCAGAATATGACAATGGCAGAACAGGCAAGCAACGGAAGGTGTATGGCTCGTTGATTGGCACTTACCATGCAGGCGAAGCCATTCCTGCCAATGGACTTTTCCTCAACGGCAACAAGTTCTGGTACTCATCAGGCAAGACGAAGATAAAAGCCTTTCGTGCTTACTTTATGCTTGTCGATGTGTTGAGCAGCGCAGGAGGTGAAGCGAAAATCCGTATCACTGTTGACGAGAAACCGACCAAGATTGAGGGCATCGGTGAACCAAACGTGATACAAGGTGCAGTCTATAACGTGAACGGTCAGCTGGTCGGCAATGACCTCGACCTGAACAGCCAGCCCAAGGGAATCTACGTTGTGGACGGAAAGAAAGTCGTAAACTATTAATAAGGAAAGGAGAAGACAATGAAAAAGATATATATGGCTCCCCAGATGGAGTGTGGATTGATGGGAGACCTACTTCCCTTATGCGTCAGTGGAGTAACGGGCGATGGTGTGATTGAAGATGTGGATTTTGGAGGAACGGACGATGACGGAATCCTCGAACCAGATTAATATGTAGTAACGATATTATCGAATGAAGGTGAGCATTTCAATTGGAGTGCTCACCTTTTTCTATTGACTCAAAAGGGGGAACTTATCAATTCAAAACGGAGATTTTATCAAGCTAATACGGATACCTGCTTTAGGCACACCATCATTTGCCTAAAGGCACACGATTAAATGGCTAAAGGCGCACGACCTTTTGCCTTTAGCCGTGTGAAGTTGTCAATGAAAGGGTTAAAAGGTTATTTTGTTTTCGACATTATTTCCCAAGAAGTTTCTTTTCGACGTATGACTTTATTTCTTGGCCTTCGCCTTCGGAGAGTGTGGCTTTGCTTTCTTTGCTGATTTTCCTTTCAGAAAGGTAATGGTCCCTTTGACCGGAGTAGCTTCTTGTTGGTTCTTCTGAGTAGGCGTTGTCTGCACTGTGAAACCGGCTTCTTTCATACGTTGGTCGACAAGATTGTCCAACCAGCCCTTTAAGTTTTCCTTCTTTTCCATTGATGAAAACACTTGTGATTTTATTGGTCCATTGATCTGCAAATTCCTTGAATGAGTCTATGGTGACTTGGTCTCCCAATTTCCAGGTGGGCATAGAGAAGTATATCTCATTTTCAGTAATCGTGGCATCAAGCGGCAAGTCTTCTGTACTTTCCTTATTGAACACATCTTGTACGACGGCCAATTCCCGCTGGGTCAGACTTTTACTGAAGGGGACATGTATAAATAAGGTACATTCTCCATTCAGCAATTTTTCGTCTGTCACCTCTGCATCGTCTATCTCGCCAAGATTCTCAATAAAGGCATCTTGTCTTGCTGCTTCTGCCACATAACTGATGGCCTGAAGTGTCCTATCGTAGACCTCTTGCGATGGGGCTTGTACGCCCACCTTGAAGCTGTACTCTTCACCTCCAATCCAAGCACCTCCTGCCTCTTCTAAGGAGAAAGTGGCGCCAGTCTTCTCAGTCACCTCTTTCAAGATGAGCTGCATTTCCGCATTTCTTCGATTGTAGATTCTCTTCAATGCTTTCCCCGCCTTTCGAAGCTGTTTCTTGCTGG
>Ga0310786_10007134_pt1 | contig 14644 bp, 17 predicted proteins | sample AusTroGonzalo_MG_FD_203881 | JGI IMG/M metagenome (GOLD analysis project Ga0310786, IMG submission 203881) | Bovine rumen microbial communities from tropical cattle in Woodstock, Queensland, Australia - Gonzalo_03 (v2) (version 2) | ecosystem: Host-associated > Mammals > Digestive system >... | reverse complement strand
ACGAAGCCGGACTGAAAGAGATGATCGCGCAGGGCTACCTGTCGCCGCTGGTGTCCCGCGCGGGACATGCCGAGGCCGACCTTTCGTCCGTCCACACGAGGGCGGGCGAATTCGTCCAGGACGAACTGGCCTCCGCGATGGACAACGAGCAGCTGGTGGACGCCTCCTGCTCCGAGATCGCCATACTGACAAGGGAGAGGAAGTCCGTCCTCATCTTCTGCACCTCCGTGGAACACTGCAAACACGTGGCCGAGGCCATCACGAAGCACAGCGGCAAGGAGTGCGCCGTGGTCACGGGCGAGACGTCCGCGGGACTACGCGCCGAAATCATCGCCCGCTTTCGGGGCGAGCACGTCCCCGCAGACCTATTCGGGACACCAAAGCCGCCGCTCAAGTACCTGGCCAACTGCTCGGTGCTGACTACTGGCTTCGACGCCCCGAACACCGACTGCGTGGTGCTGATGCGACCGACGCAGTCCGCAGGTCTGCTGCTCCAGATGGCCGGACGCGGCACTCGTCTATCGCCCGACACGGGCAAGACTGACTGCCTGATTCTGGACTACGGGGGCAACATCATGCGGCACGGGCCGCTGGACATGATAAAGGCGAAGGAGCCGGGCAAAGGCGGTGGCGGCGACGCACCCGCGAAGACCTGCCCGCAGTGCCACGCCATCATCCACGTCGGCTATGGCAAGTGCCCCGAATGCGGCTACGAGTTCCCGCCGCCCGAGCGCAGCAACCTGACGGAGCACGCCTCCAGCGAAGGCGTCCTTTCGGGCGAGGTCCGCGACGAGCATTACGATGTTCGGAACGTGTACTACGAGCCGCATGTCAAGCGGAACGCCGAGCCTGGAACACCCAGGACGATGCGGGTGGACTACGAGGTCGCGCCGACGCAGTACAAGTCCGAGTGGGTCTGCCCCGAACACACGGGATACGCACGGAGCAAGTTCGAGCGGTGGTGGCGCGAGCGCGCCTGCCCCGACTGCCCCGTTCCGAACACCGTGGACGAGGCTGTCGCCTGGGCGGATGCGGGCGCACTGGCCGTCCCGAAGGGCATCGTGGTCCGCTGGGTGACGGGCGAGAAGTTCGACCGCATCGTGAAGGTCGAGTGCGGCGACCGCCCGGAGATGACAGACGCGCTGATGTTCGCCATCGAGAGCGGTCCTCTCACCACACCGTCTGGCGGCTGTCCCGAAAACATCGGGGACGATGAATTGCCGTTCTGAACAATGAAACCTGCCAATAACTACCCTTTCAAGGGAACAAATTGACAACAACCAAGGAGAATCACAATGAGCTGGGGAACATACTACAAATACGACGGATACCTCTCGCGGATATCCAAGAGCCAGATAGACGAGGAGATCGAGGAGCACGAGGCCGACAACCGCCGCATCTACGCGGAGATGCTGGCCTACATGGCGCAGACGCCGCCCGCCTATGCGAAGGACTGCGAGGGGCGTGAGTATCCCTGGGCTGAATATCTGACACAGAAGATGCGCGAGTTCCAGGAGGAGCTGGAGGAGAACACCTTCCTGCTGTGCCGCCTGTACCAGTGCCGCGAGGTGCTGCGCGAACACCCGGAGAACGTGGAGGAAGGCTGATGACTGCAAGGCAATTCGATAGGCTTGAGGACGGCGTGATGGTCTGGTTCAGTCCACCGTATCTCGCCTTCAGGATGCCCGGCGTCGTCAGGACAATCGACGGCAGGCGCGGCGTGTGGGTGAACTTCTTCGGTGACGGGCAGACACACTTCACGTCGCAGGAGGGGCGCGAGGAGCGCTTCGCCTCGTGGGTAGAGCCGTTCCTGCCGACTGGCGGTTTCCTGCTCGCCATGCGCATCCGCTGACAAAACGCTTACAAAATGTAAGAAATACTTGCAAAACGAGGTTTCCGATGAAATACACCTACATATTCCCAAGCATACTCATCGCGCTGGACGTGCTTTCGGCCATCGCGTATGGCTTCAGCAAGGACTGGAGACAGGTCATCTACTGGCTGGCAGCCGCGACGCTGTCCGCCTGCGTCACCTATAGATAATGTCTTGCGCCTGGATGAGGGATGATTCCCTCCCAGGTGGTTCGAATCCACGTCGGTGCGCCATTGGGTTGGCGGCATCGGCTCGGTCGAAGCGCGGATGCACGTTCCATCCAGGCGCATTTCCCATCCAATCACAGGAGGAACACGATGTCAACAAGAGGACTGATTGCGATCATGGACGATGACGGCTCATGCCGCTCCATCTACTGCCACCACGACATGTACCCGTCCCACGCGGGAGTTGTCCTGCCAGAACACTACACCACGCGCGAGGCCGTGGAGGCACTTCTCGCCCTCGGCGACCTCTCCGCCCTTGGCAATACCCTTGCCGAATGCGAAGCATACTGCCGCGACAGGGGCGAGGAACTCCACGAACCCACGCATTGGAGCGACCGCTGGGTTCTCGCCCGCGAGGCGTTCAACCGCTTTTGGGCGGAGTACTGCTATCTCTTCATGGACGGCGGGTGGTTCTGCTCCGACGGCGGCTGGACGCCCGTCGCCGACTGGCTTGAGTAACCTTTCTTATAAATAAAGAGAATCCTCCATAATTGATAGGCACTTGCAAGCCCATGCAAAAGAGGATTCTCAAAACAGATTGCAACTGAATGAAAACTGTGCCGACTTTTACTGGATAGCCTCTGTTTCTGATAAATAACTTATCCAATCACTTGTTTTTTTCATTGGTCTTATTCCCCCAAACGATTTTCTTCATTATTGGCGAGTTATCTATTAATTGAGGAACATGATTAATAAGAAGAATTAATATGCGCTTGGCAGCTAGTTGTTGATTGGCATTAACATGACGGGCACTTTGCAATTTTTTCTGTAATTCAATCCTTAATCTATTATCCCAACAATCAAAATTACCTATAGCATGTTTAATTATGTCATCAATCAAAGCGTCAAAAGGTATCATTGCGCTAGCAGGCCCCGGTTTTCCCTCAATAAAATCACCAAGGATGTGAACATCATAGACAAGGGTTGCAAAAGCATTCTGTTGTGTTCTGGGTGCCGGAGACAACCATCTAATAGAATCATACATTTTTCTGTTTCGCCTTCCTTGCTCATCTAAAACAAGTCTCCATCCTTTTTCTTGAATTTGCTTATCTTTAGTAGCATTATCAAAGCACTCACATAATGCTTTTGATTCTTTTGGGTTGGTGTTAAACCCCCAATGGAAAAAAACGCGATGGCCATATTGCTTGTCATTTGGATAGTAAGTAAAGTGGTATGGTTGCATCACTTCTTTGATACTATTATATAATGCATTGTTGGTGGCGTCACGGTCAATGCAATCCCTAAAAACTTCTATGGTAGGGTGTATTCTATTCTTATACGGCAAGTTTTCTGGAATGTCATAAATATTGGCCTCGGTATCTGTGCAATGTGCTCCATTTATTCCAAGGACAGCAAGTATTTCCTTTTCGTGCTCTGGCCCCTTATGTGCCCACACAAGAGGCACAAAGCATAGGAGATAGATGGCAAATGTACAGAATCCGAGGCGCATTATCAGTTTATCCTCTTATTGGTTAACAATGAACTCCTTCATATATTGCCCAGAAAGAGATTTCTTGTATTTGGCTTTTTTTACCAACATACGATATTCCACAACTTTTCTTGTTGTGGCATTCTTTAAGCCTGTTGCATCAAAAACCAATGTAATTGGATAAAATTTATGTCCAAGTGTAAGTTCAATTCTATCGGGAGACATTGTTCTTACAATGGAATTGGGACAGTCAATTACATACCTTACCAATTCATCTTTTGTCACAACAGGATTCGGATCGGAATATCGCGGATGAAGAGGTAGTTTTATTGGTGTTTGGTTGTCACTGAAATAAGCAACAGCCTCGATATCGAACTTACCAGCGTAATACCATGAAAGAGGCAAGCATAAGATAAATCTATGCGTCGCGCTCGTTCTCAATGAACTGTCGAACTGGTATTCCAAAACAATGGAACGTAGTTCTGGAGACAAATAATTAGAAACAGTCTCTGGAGGCAGTTTTCCCAAAAGTGCCAACATGGCGAAACAATTCTTGGTCGTATCACGCCTAAAGGAATCAACTATTTCTTCAAGTGCCTTCGGATCTCTTGATTGATTGTTGACTTGAATCATAAGGTTCTTGCATGTGATTAGCGGAGTTGCATTGGGGAAAGTATTATCACCGATCTTAACTTCGCCTTTCTTGCAGAGTTCCCTTAGCTCGTGCAAGGTTGAACTAAACTGGTATTGCTGTGAATTAATGGCCAGTTCAAGCAGCCTTTGCGCATTTTCCTTGTCTTTGAAATGTTCATAATACACATTTGCACAAAAATAAAGGAATGTCCAGTCTTCCTCGGCATTGTGCTCAATGATTTTGAGTTGCTCATATATTTTATCTTTATTATTACTATCTTTTAATAACAAAAGGGTCTTATTCATTGCGACAGATGCGGCTGTTCTGTCAAAACGAAGAATTTGACAGAACTCTTTTTGATATGTATCATAGGCTTCAAGAGCTGTTTTCACATCTTCCTGTTTTTCAGCATAACATCCAAGATAATACCAATATGCTGGTAGTTTTTTGAATTTTTCGCGTTGAGCAGGGTGATTCAGGTATTTATATAGTTCCTTGGTATCGGATTCATATATAGGATTGTTGATTCTCGCAAGCAGTTCCTTTATTTGTTTTTCGGTTACTCGCCAATAATCGTTCAGTTCATAGTGCTGGATAAGTTCCCACTGATGTTGTAATAATGTGGTATTCATCGCATTTAGCTGGCGTAAACTCTCAGCCTCCAGATTCCACATTTTCCGTTCATGTTGAATTTTGAGAGAAGCAACGGTTCGTTTATAATTCATATAGGAGGCAATTGTACTCTGAACCAGGTTTATTGCAATTGCATATGGATCTGCCGCGACCAAGGAGGCCGGAGATGGAAATGCATCGTAAATTGCATTATCAAGATTGTATTCCAACTCACGTTTCAGCATTTTCCTCTCACCCTCGTTGATACGGAGACTTGTTATAAAATCACACAATGTTGTAATTTGATCAATTGTATCTCGATCCTTGATAGTCTTGAGATTTAAGGAATTTAAAGAAATACCTTCATATTCATGTTCGAGCATAAATACATTATCCGAGGCAGAATTAATTCTGTTAACCACCCAGTTCACATGATTAATCATTATAATGGCATCCTGGGCATCCTGTGGAACATTATCTGCGAAAGAGTAATGTCCAATAAGCAGAGTCAAAGCACACAAGATCGGAAGACTGCAGTTTACGAATCGATGTGTCAACTTCATTGTTTTCTCCTATTGATGATGGTTAAAAAATCAGTTACACAGTGGGCAAGGCGCGTAGCCGGTTCCTTTGCATTTGGGGCATTTTTCCTTTCCAGTTCCTTTGCAGGATGAACATTTTTTATAAATGTTACCAGAGCCTTTGCATTCAGGGCAATCTCTTTTTCCCATCCACATTTTCCATGCTGTTCTTACGCGTCCTGTTCCATCGCATTCAGAACATTTTCTATCCCAAAGCCTTCCGTCCCCGAAGCAACGGGTACATGTAACATTGGGATCACAACTTACTCTATCAGTCCCATGACATCGAGGACAGTTATAATTCACCCTTCTTTCTTTTGGGCCATTCACCACTATGCTATCTTGAGCAGAAAAACCAAAATATGTATATGTTATCTCATGATTTCCCCCACCAGCCTCCTGCGGATAAAACCTATTGTTTTTAACTCCTTTTCCTGAATACTTGCCTCCCGATGGTTCTCCACCAGATAAATCAAACGGTGGAAATCCGATATATACTGATTTACGCGGGAGATACAAACTAACCTTTGGAGGCAAAACAGTAATCGTGCCAAAAGCACTTTTACCCTTAAAGGTGTATGTAATCTGATGCGAACCAACTCCAGCCTTTTCAGGGAAAAAAACATTATTGTCGACTCCGTTGCCAGAGTATGCGCCGCCACTTGGCAATCCGCCTGACAATGTGAATGGCTTGACATCAATGACAACCTCATTATTTGACAATTCTAGGACAACTTTTTCAGGTTGTGTTTTCTTTACAGGCTGCCCAGATGGCTTAGATTGCTTGGTATGAGTTTCGGATGACTGGTTTTCGGCGTGTGGTTCTGATGAAGACCAAAAGACACACCCTCCCAACATGAGGCTTAACAAGAGCCCCAAAATGATGTTTTGAAAATTTCTCATCTTGAAATTTCCCTCCAATTTTTCAATTTTCTTGCCAGGCAAATCTGGGCAACTGTTGTTGAGAGGATAAACCATATCAAAAGTGGCAGCCAATCCCAGAGATAATCACCTCTTGATGGATAAGCCATGATATTAAAACTGTATCTTCCTATTCCCAGGAAAGACAATAGTATTGGAAGAATACATTTCATTGATTTATAATCAAGTTCACCTGTCCCTATTCTTGCCAGAGAAAACATATATGGTGTCTGCTCAATAAAAGCTCTGCTAAAGACGATAAATGCAATAAACATTTGCTAATGTGCGATAAAGAAGTAATAGAAGTGTAAAAAATTTTGCCGTTCCTATCCGGCACTTAGGGCTGTGTCGGATAGGTCAGGCGTTAGGCTTCCGGCAAGTCTATCTTGCCGACAAAGCTGTAATAAATCTCAATGTCCTGCCTGCGGGTGCCGTTCTCGTCATAGCTGCACTCATGCACGACGATTTTCTCAATCATTTCCCGCAAGAGGGTGGGGGTCAATTCTTCAAAAGCAAGGTGCTTTCTCACAATCCCCATGAATTTCTCGGCGTTGACGGTGGCGGCCTGCGACTTGGAAAGTTCCTCCTGCAAAGCGGCAGCCCGGTCTTTCAGTTCCCGCTGCTCCTGCTCATAGTCCGCCGACAGCTCCATGAAACGCTCGTCGCTGATTTTGCCGCTTACATTGTCCTCATACAGCCGCTTGATAATGCGGTTCACTTCGGCAATGCGTGTCTGGGCCTGTTCAAGCTGCTTCGTGGCTGCGGCGGTCTTTCTCTTGCCGCCGATTTCGTTCTGCTGGATGAGCAGCTTTACAAAGCGGCTCTCATGCCTGGCGGCGTATTCCGTCACTTGCCGGAGATTGGAAAGCACGCCCGCCGTCAAAAGGTCGGTGCGGATAAAGTGTGCCGTACAGTCACGGGTACGCTTCTTGTAGCTGCCGCAGATATAACAGTCCTGCTTGCGGTTCTTGTTCTGATACCGCTGCTGATACAGCACATGGCCGCAGTCGGCGCAGAACAGCATACCAGAGAACAGCCCCACTTCATCATAGCGGTTCGGGCGTTTTCGCTGCTTGCGTAACTCCTGCACACGCTCCCATGTTTCCGTGTCGATAATCGGCTCATGGTGATTTGGGAAGATAGCCTGCTTCTCGATGGGGTTCTCAACGCTGTGCTTGACCTTGTAAGAGGGCTTCTCCGTCTTGAAGTTTACCAGACAGCCAGTGTACTCCCGGTTTTCCAGCAGATGGACGACGGTGTTTGTCGCCCACTTGCACTCATAGCCGGGGTGGTAGCGTCGGGTGCTGCCCGTCCTGCGGTATTCCAGCGTCCCCGGCGTGGGGATTTGCTGCTCCGTCAGCATACGGGCAATCTTGGTCGGGCCATTTCCCGCAAGGCAAAGCTGGTAAATCTGCCGGACAACCGGGGCGGCTTCCTCGTCAACGATATAGTTCTCGTCCTTGTCCATGAGATAGCCATAGACTGGCTTGCTGGTTACAGGCTTGCCGCTCATGCCTTTTGCTTTCTTTACTGCCTTGATTTTCTTGCTCGTATCTCTCACCAGCCATTCGTTAAATAAGTTCCGCAGAGGGGTAAAATCATTGTCCATGCCGCCGTTTGCGCTGTCCACGTTGTCATTGACAGCGATAAAACGCACGCCCTTTTGAGGGAACAGCATTTCCGTGTAAAATCCCACCTGCAAGTAATTACGCCCCAGCCTGCTCATGTCCTTGACTATGACGGTGCCGACTTTCCCGGCTTCAATGTCTGCAAGCATGGCTTGAAATCCGGGCCGCTGGAAGTTCGCACCTGAGTAGCCGTCGTCGGTGTACCAGCGCAGATTGGTAAAGCCGTTCTGCTTGGCGTAGGCTTCCAAAATCCGTTTCTGGTTGGAAATGGAATTGCTCTCGCCTTGCAATTCGTCCTCATGGGACAATCTCGGATAAAGGGCGGTAATGAGGTTTTGGGTGGCTTGTCTTAACATAAAATCCTCCGTTTCCGACAGCCAGCCCCACTATTCCGTGGTTTCATTGTACCACGGAACAGGGGCGGCTGTACAGCGGTAAAAGTGATAAATCTGCTTCTTTACAGCTTGTCAAATCGCCTTTTTTTGTGTAGCAGCGGCTTCCGCTTCCAGTACCCTCGCCATCTTGTCGGCGGCGGTGCTGGTGGTGTCTTTCTTGAAAAAGCCGGACACGACAAGAACGGTATTCCCCATGCGGATTTCCGTCACGCAGTCGGGGCGGCGGGTGGTACGGTGGTCGTGCTGCTTGATATTCTCCATAGGCAATACTCCTTTCATTCAGCCAGCAGTTTCTTCATGGTTTCCATTTTCCGCTTTGCGGTTTCCTGCCGGAAGTTGACGCCAGTAAAGCGTATCGGGACGCACATGGACAGCAGTCGGTCATAAATCCGGGAATGGGCCGTGTCTGTCGGCTTTTTCAACTCGTCCAGCGGGCGGTTGGTGGTGGCGATCAGCGGCTTGTTGCTGCGGTATCGGGTATCAATCACATGGAATACCTGTTCCAGTCCATAGTCGGTGCCACGCTCCATGCCGAAGTCGTCAATGATAAGCAGCGGATAGCGGCAAAGGCGGGAAATATACTCATTCCGGCCTGTAAAGCCGGGAGAGAGGTCGCCCAGGATAACGGCGAAGTTCGTCATATATACGGGGACTTCTTTCTCCATGAGGGCGTTTGCGATACAGCCCGCAAGGTAGCTTTTCCCGTTGCCGACGTTCCCCCAGAACAGGCAGCCGATGTTTTCGGCCTGCATTTCTTCCCAATGCTCCGCATACCGCCGGGCAATCCCGGTCTGCGGGTTTCTGCCGTTGTCGTTCTCGAATGTCCATTGCTGCATGGCTGAGTCGGCAAAAGCCCTCTGTTTCAGATTTTCCACGGCTTCCACATGGCGGCGGTGTTCCTCGGCGGCCTGCCGCTGCTCACGGGCGGCTCTCTGGCAGTCGCACTCTGCCGGGTGGCGGTCACGGCCAAACAGCTCCTTACCCTCCGGGAAGTAGGCTTCTTTCGGCGTATGGCACTTTCCGCAGTAAAGCAGTCCGTCCTCGCCGATATAGTCCTCCATCTCCGGGGCGGCGGTTGTCATGTTCTCCAAAATATCTTTGATTTCACTTGTCATAAGCTTTCTCCCTCCATACAGGTATAGTCGGGGATGCCCTGTTTTACGGCTCCCTTTTTGTCATTGGCCGCCCATCTGTGCAAGGCGGCGGCATAATTCTGGTAGGCTTTCCCGCTGGCGGCAAGGTAATGGCTCATTTCCTCAATCAGCCGTTCCAGCCTGTCCGGGTATTCTGCCTGTAACTCGTCATATTCGTCCTTTGACAGAAAAATATTCTCATATCGGCCATAAGCTGTGGGCGGCTCCCCACTCGCTCTCATTGTTTGGTTCTCTATTAAGTTGTTTATATTAGTTTTGTTAGGGGTCGGTTTTCCGACCATCATAGGGTCGGTTTTCCGACCGTCATAAGGTCGCTTTTCCGACTGTATGAGGGTCGCTTTTCCGGCCATCAGTTGGTCGGAAAACCGTACCACTGGGACAGGCGGCACTTTCACATAAAGCCGATTGGGTGCGGAGAAGCCCCGCCGTTCCCGTTCTAAAAGCCCGGCTGCGTCCAGTTCTTTCAAGGCTCCCTTGATGGCGGTACAACCCTTGTCCAGCATTTCCGCTATCTCCGCAACGGGGTAGACAATGAATATCCTGCCCTCGCCGTCCTGCCAGCCGTTCTTCTGTGACAGGGTGGAGCGGTCTAATAAAAGCGCATACAGCAGCTTGGCGGTCTGTGAAATCTCCATTTTCAGCAGGAAACGGGGGTATGGAAGATAGGCGGGCAGCGTGGTGTCTGCCCTGATATAATCAGCGATAGTATCACCTCCCTCTGTGTTGTGTCGTTTTTGGGCTTTGTCACGCATTAGGACGGCATTTCCGGGGGGAAAGGATAAATGTATCGCATACCCTTTGACACCCACGAAAAAAGCCTTGATTTATGCGGGTTTGAAAGGCTCTAAAGCGTGACATTTCTGCCTTTGTTTCCGCTTTCTCTCGGCGGCTTTGCGTTTCTTCATGCACCCGGCGCAGCCGGGGCAGTATTTCCCCCGGTTGGATTTGGGGACAAAGGCCGCCCCGCAGACCGCGCAGCGTTTCCGGCTCCCCCGGTACAAGAGGGCTGCGGCCAGCTCCCCGTCAAGGGGCAGGACAGCCACACGGAACCAGCGGCACATGAGGGAATAGGAAATGCTCTGGACGCACACGCAAGGCTCCCCGTCGTCTAACAGCAGGCAGTTCCCCTCGTCGTAGTTACAGCACTCATGCACAAGGCGGCGGGCTGCCTGGTGCTGGCGGTAGTCCATGCGGGACGGCTTATCGTTCATGGCTCTGCTCCTTTCTGCGGTGCGGCTCTTCCCGGCGCAAAATCTGGTCGATGTTCCGCTTGACGGTCTGCAACTCCCTGAACCGCTGCTTCTGTTCGTGATAGGTGTTGTACAGGCCGTCTTTCTCGGAGATAAGCTGCTCGATCTCGGCCTGCAACGCTTTTCGGCCGGGCAGCTTGGTAAGCCCCTGTGCCTTGAAATACCGGGCGGCGGCTTCGGCTATGATAAAATCGCTCTCGTTTGCCTGGCGGTATGCGGCGCGGGCTTTCTCGGATTTCTGCGCTTTCAGCCCCTCGCGGATGGGCTTGGTCTTGGCATAGGCAAGTACCTGTTGCCGCAACTCCCTTTTCCCTTGCAGCTTCGTTTCCAGTGCTTTCAGTTCGCCGCTGGTCTGGCGCATTTCCTGATAGGCGGTAGCAACGGCGGCTTCAAGCTGTTCCGGGGAAGAAAAGCCGTACTGTTGGTAGATGGTCAGGGTCTTGGCGGCCTGTTTCAGATTGTGTATCTTCGCCCATCGTTCATAGCCTTTGCCCTTGCCCTCGGCCATCTTCTGCTCAATGTCCACAAGCCGCTGCACACTGTCCTGTCTGGGGTCGATTTTCCCTGTCTTTTCGCCCTGTAAGCGGCCTTTCCCGGCGTGTAGGTATTCGGGTATGGCTGCGGTCTGTTCGGCGGCTCTGGCGGCTTGGTGCTGCGGGGTGTAGCGAACCGTTACGCCCCTCTGGGCGTTCTGCTCCAAAACGGCAAGGACGGCGGTGCGGTCAAAGTCGCCGCCCAGCTTCCGGGCGGTGATAGGCTTCGTCCTGTCTGGCGTGAGGTAGGACAGCCGCCCCCGGCTCTCCTTGACGGTCACACCCTCCCGCAACAGCAGAGAGGAAAACTCGTCAAAGCTGGCAGCGGTGGCAAGGGCTTTCCGTAGGGTCTGCCGCAGCTTCTCCTTGTTCGTTTCAAACTTGGTCTGCCGGGGCGTGATACCGCCTGCAATCATGGGGGCGTTCTGCTTGTCCAGTGCGGCCTGTCCCTTTTTCTGCGCCCAATATTCCCGGTCTGTGACACGGTTCTTGCTGCCGTTCAAGAGGTCGATTTGGTAAAGTCCTTCCCGGTGGCACATCTCCATGACCTCGGACTTGAAGTAGCGTAGGGCTGCGTCGGTGCAGCGGTGCTTGCACCCGGCTTTCGTGTCCGCTGGCCTGTCCATGTAGGGCAGGAACGGCACTTCCTCTATCCGCAGGCTGTTAATGACGATATGCACATGGATGTTGCCGCTGTGGTTATGCCCGTCCGGGTGGGTGCAGACAAGGGCCTGATGGCCGGGGAAATGCTCTTTACAGAATTGCTCCCCCAACGCCTGCGCCCGGTCTACGGTCAGGCCGTTGTCCGGCCCGTCCCGTGGGTCAAAGCTGATGATATAGTGGTGGCTTTTCACATCCTCCCGCCGCTGATTTTTCTCATAGCGGAGATTGGAGCGCATACACGCAACGGCAAAATCCTCGCCGCCGCAGTTCAGCGTGGACAAGCGATAATCCTCACGGGGGATAAGCCTGCCGTTTTCATCAAGGACGGGCTTCATAGTAAATTCGTCATGCTCAAAGAGCAGGTATTGTTCGGCGGCTCCGTAGTCGGCGTTCTTAGAGCCTAAATGCTTGAGTGTTGCCAACGGCGTCACCTACTTTCTTTAGGACTTCATACTTGAGGGCGGCAAGGTCGGCGGCCGCTTCCCGCAATTCCTTTGCCATAGCCGGGTAGGGGCTATGCCACTCGTTGAGGGTGCGGGCAATCTGGTTGAGATTGCCGCCAATCCTGCCGTACTCGGCTGTGAGCTTCCCGACAGCGGAGAGCAGCTCGTCATTGACTGACGACACATGGAGTACGGGGCGTATGGTAGTGCGCCGGATGGCCTGCCGGAGAAATTCGGACTGACTGATACCATAGGGCGCAAGCCGTTCTGTGAAGTCGGCGTATTCTTCATCGGTCAGCCGGGTTTTCACAACATGGCTGCGGTGGGGGGTGTTGTATCGCTTCGGCATGGGCTGTAAACCTCCTTTCACTTATCACAAAAAATGGGCTGGTCTGTTAGCTATTTTCGGGGCATTTCCTGTCTGCCGGACAGAAATATTTTTGCGGCGTAAGCCGCATAGCAGGGTTTGGGGAAGGCACTCCCCAACAAGTTTCCCGCGAGGGGCAAAACCGCAGAATTGCGGATTTTGGCACCGTGGTAGAAACTTGCTCTAAGTAAGCCGTAGATTTCCCCTTGCACTTACTACTCGTATAGCTGCCGCCTGTTTTGGCCGGATTTCTGCAAAAATCTTACGGCGTGGGGCGATTTTTACCCGCAGTTCTTTCTTTCCGCTAAAGATACATTTCAAAGGCCGCCAGCTACCCGCTTGCCGGGAATTTTCTCAAATTTTCCTTTGCCTTAGAAATACAGAAAATGCAGATTTGGCTACCGCCGCAGAAAATTTTTTGTTTCCGGCTTCACCTACCTACTACGGATGACTTTGCGATTTTGCCAAACGGATAAAGAAAAAAGCAGCAAATCTTTTTCAGACTTACTGCTTTCGCTGGCCGCCGATGGGCGGTGGATATTCAGTTTTGAAAGTTCAGGTCAGGTTGGCCCGATGATGGATAGCACAATAAATTCCTGTTTTCCCTTTAAGGCATTGTGCATTTTTTCTATTTCTCTTGATGATTATTTTTTTCATAATCAATCAATGTACCTATAACAATTCCAATCAACATTCCGATACCTGCACAAATAGAAATAGCAAAAAGATTTTGCAAAAACGCCCATGCCAACACACCTATGCAACCACCGACAATAAATCCTGTTAATAAGCCAATAGTTAAGTATTTATTACTTTTCATATTGCTATATCTCCCCTAAAAGTATATTTGTCGTTGGTTCTATTATACTATGACCTGCTTCCTTTAGGAATAGATGAATTGTAAACTGGCTGGAGTGAAACCGCTAATGACAGCCAGTGTTTGTTCTTTGTTTATCGGTCAAAGCGAAATTTGAACAGGGCGGCAATGAGCTGTTGCTTTATATGTTCCTCAACTTCGGCGTTGACTTTCCCGTGTACTTTGGAACAGTAGCGGATATATCCGGCATAGTGGGAAAGAATGGTGTCGATTGCGTCCGGGTCGCCCTCATGGGCTTTGACGATTGTTTCATAGGGGAGAAGTTTACTCATAGTCATTTCCCTCCATGAGCCGCCTTAACCGCTGCAAGGCAAGCCGGATATGCCGCCCCGCTGTGCTGCGTGTCCGGCCAATATGTACGCCGATCACTCGCTGCGGCTGGCGCAGGAAATAGTAACGAAAAATTTCTTCCTGCGTCTGCTCCGGCAAAAGGGCAAGGGCGGCGGCAAGCTCCGCATGATACAGAACGGCGGTCTGGCCGCAGGCGGTAAAAAGATATTCTTCAAGCTACTCCGGCTCGGCAAGCTGGACAAACTTTTCACTCATCAGATAATCAAGGGAAACTTCCCGTTCCCACCTCCGGCGCAGCTTCAAGATTTTATCTATGGCTGCGTGACGAATGACTACCTTGCAAAAGGCATTGAATGTGTACTGGATATGCACCTTGTAGGCTTCATCTTCGGTCATGGAAATTCCCCCTCTCTGAATAATAGTGCGGGGCGGCAGTACTCCTTGCTGTCGCCCCTTGATTGCCTACCAGCAAAGACGGGCGGGGCTGTCAACGACGGCGCGAAGCGGCGTTCATTTTATCGTTGACTGGCTCGGCTGGGTTTGCTATTTACCCGACAAACTTGAATTTATTTTAAGCTATCACGTTTTACCTTCTTAAGCCTTACTATCATTACCATAGGAATTTCTTTGTTGGTTTTGAAACATTCTTCATAAAATCCATCAATGACAAATCCAGCTCTAAAACAAAGGTTAAAAATATCTTGTATGGAACGATGATAATAAATCTGCTCTTTCGGTTGCCCTTCAATCGCTATATCATAGTAAC
>Ga0310786_10007133_pt1 | contig 14652 bp, 8 predicted proteins | sample AusTroGonzalo_MG_FD_203881 | JGI IMG/M metagenome (GOLD analysis project Ga0310786, IMG submission 203881) | Bovine rumen microbial communities from tropical cattle in Woodstock, Queensland, Australia - Gonzalo_03 (v2) (version 2) | ecosystem: Host-associated > Mammals > Digestive system >... | reverse complement strand
AGTCGGAACTCCGGAATACCATATTTGAGCACGCCGCCTATCTCATGCAGGGCTTCAAAGACATGTACCTCGTATCCGTATTTAGCCGCGTCTCCGGCGAAAGTAAGGCCAGCAGGGCCGGAACCGACGACAGCTATCTTAGACCGCTCCGCTGTTAGACCGCTTTCGCTGTTAGACCGCTTCGCTGTTAGACCGGCTTCGCCTGTATGATTATTGGCGAAGTCAGCAGCGAAGCGCTCGAGGTATCCGATAGCGACGGGTTGATGGCCCATTTTGATGTGGATACACTGCGATTCGCATTGTTTCTCCTGCGGGCAGACACGTCCGCAGACAGCAGGAAGAGAGGAACTCTCCTTAATAACCGCAGCGGCACCGGCGAAGTCTCCTACCTCGATACGTTTGATAAACGCGGGTATTTGGATGTTTACCGGACATCCTTGTACGCAGGTCGGGTTCTTACAGTTCAAGCATCGATGCGCTTCGGTAATCGCCAGATCCGAGGTAAGCCCCTGGTTCACCTCTTCATGCAAACTCTTCACGCGCACTTCAGGCGACAGTTCGGGCATTTGTACACGGGGGATAGCGACCCGGTCTTTGGCCGTACCGGTGAAGGGCTGGATATCGTTAACAGCCTGTATCTCGGGCGTAGAAGCGATACGAGACACTTCCGGTTTTTGCGTTCCCGCTTGGTATTCCTCCAACGCTTCCATTTCTTCCGTCTTATAGGAGCGGAGGCGGCTTAACATCTCATCGAAATCAACGGCATGTGCGTCGAACTCCGGTCCATCGACACAGACGAACTGGGTTTTTCCTCCGACCGTCACGCGGCATGCACCGCACATACCAGTACCATCGACCATGATCGTATTCAGGCTGGCTTCGGTGGGTACATTGTATTTCTTGGTCGTCAGCGCAACGAATTTCATCATAATAGCGGGTCCGATGGTAATACACTTATCGACCTGTTCGCGGTTGATGATTTGCTCGACACCTACCGTAACCACGCCTTTTTGTCCGAGGGAGCCATCATCCGTCATGATAATTAGCTCGTCCGACCATTGCGCCAACTCATCGCGCAGTATAATGAGGTCGGCCGTACGTGCAGCAAGGACGGTGATAACACGGTTTCCCGCTTTCTTCAGCGCTTCGGCGATAGGGAGCATAGGAGCCGCCCCCACTCCACCGCAGGCACAGACGACAGTACCGTATTTCTCAATGCGGGTAGCGCGTCCGAGCGGTCCAACGAGATCATGAAGGGAATCTCCGGCATTAAGCGCAAGGAGTTTATGGGTGGAAGCACCGACTTGCTGAATAACGAGGGTGATGGTACCCTTTTCTGTATCCGCTCCAGCTATGGTCAGAGGGATGCGTTCGGAGAGGGCATCTACACGTACTATCACAAAATGACCCGCTTTCCGGCTACGCGCAATAAGCGGGGCTTCAACGATCATTTCCGCCACATTAGGCGAGAAAAAACGCTTTGAAATGATTTTATTCATTGTAGTTATCCTTTAATGCGGGTGCAAAGGTACTAAAAATATTTGATATGTGCAAGTATTTTTGCATTTATGTCACGCTATACACGCGAGGCATGCTACAAAAAGAGTAGAAAACATGAGTACCGGCATTTGTTTATCGAGGTCAGAGCCGTCATGCCGGAAGATATATATCACATGTCCGATCCAAAGCGGAAGGATGCAAAGCGTCCAATATCGGCCGAGTGCAGCAAAGATCACGAGGGAAGCAATCAGTAAGCAAGCATGGTAAATCCGTCCTCCGGTGGCCCCAAGGATGGAGGCAAACGTGCGTTTCCCATGGAGTCGGTCGTGGGGCATGTCCCGTACATTATTGAGGTTAAGGACGCCGACACAAGGGCATCCAATGGCAACCGCAGCGCATATGACTTCGGGTGTGAGCGATTGCGTTTGGAGGTAATAACCACCGATGGTACTGAGCAGGCCGAAGAAGAGGAACACGCCGAGGTCTCCGAGTCCGATATATCCGTAACTATGCTTACCCAAAGTATAGGTCATTGCGCCGATGATAGCGAGAGCACCCAGAAAAAGAAATAGGGCTGTTTGGCCGATATTCAAGCCGGATGGATCGGAAAAAGGACGGAAGGCGAGTAGAACAAGGGCGGTACCGAAGAGTATAGACAGGACGATGAAGAGGGCGATGAGTCGTTTCATCTCTGCGAGGGAGACAGTGCCGGCCTGGAGTCCATAAGCTTCTCGTCCTTGCTGGTCTGCGTCGGTTCCTTTGAGTGCGTCTCCCAGTTCGTTAGAGAGGTTAGAAAGGGTCTGGAGCGAGAGGGTCGTAAGGATTGCGAGGACAAAAACAGCCCATTGGATCGGAGCGATAGATGCCCAATGACCGGAGAAAGCCATTCCGGTGCCCAAAACGATCCCGGACATAGACAGAGGGAGCGTCCTAAGCCGCAGAGAAGGCAGATATTTATTCATTTTTTTCATTTTTGTTTGCATATATCAAAAAATTGTTGTACCTTCGACCAACTACCCTAAAAGGGAACCCTTCGAAGCTACGTTCGCACTTTCGTGCAAACTGCAACTTTTATTGCAAAAAATGCTGTTTGTGCAAGCACAGACGATATTTTTTTGCAAAAAAGTTTGCAAGTTTAAAAATTTTGTTGTACCTTTGCAGCCGATTTTGAAATTCGCGCACTACCGACGCGGAGCCGCGATGGTGGAATAGGTAGACACGAAGGACTTAAAATCCTTTGGCCAGTGATGGCTGTGCCGGTTCGACCCCGGCTCGCGGTACTCAAGCGCCCTGCATATGCGGGGCGCTTGTTTTTGGATTAGTCCTCGTCATTGATCCGGGTAAGAAGTTGTTGGTAGATCATTGCGCGGACGAAGGCGTGTAGCTGGATGTAACACTTGGGTTTAGCGGTGAATTTATCGATCGGCGCTTGCGGGTCTGGCGCAGCTCCTTTGCGGTTCGGGAGCTGGGCATTGAATCGCGTTTCCCATTGGGCGCGTTTGTCGGGGTCGAGGAGTTGGGCTTTGGTCTGTGCGCAAACTTCTCGCCAGAGGTTATGGTGTGCCAGTTCTTTTCCCTTCATAGGATTTCGTTTGAAATCACGGGGGTTTGCGATGAAATATCCCTCTTGTTTGCCGTAGGCAAGGATACGTCCGCTTGCGTCACGGAAGACTTTCTGTCGGGAGATCATTCCGTCTTTCGAATAGGCTCCTTTTGAGCTTTCTAAAATAGGGTTTAGTTTAAGTTCTGCCATAAATATAGTTCTGTTTATAACATATGAATAACATATGAATAACATACGAATCACATATGAATCACATAAGTTTAACATATGCATATCATATGGATGTCATATGTAAATTAGGTGAAATTCGGTGCAAAGGTACGAAAAAGAATTGATATATGCAAGAGGGAAGTTGGATTTTTGTAAATTTAACGTTATTTTGGTATATTTAGTGCCTTTTAGAATTAGGCGGGAGGCCAGCACACAAAAAAACGACACCGCGTAATGCGATGTCGTTTTTTTGTGATACAACTGTAATTACTTCTGTTTGAAGAAGAAGTTGTGCTTCGGAAGTTGACCGAGGATCTTCCAATTGTTCTGCTTAGCTACAGTAGTGTGCTTAATCTCAGTAAGCGTGTTATGAACACGGAATGACGGAGCTTTAGCAGGAGCGGCAGCAGGAGCAGCAGGAGTGAGAGCCAGGTCATATGCGCCATCCAGCCATCCACCGGCAGCCTCACTACGAGTCAGGTAGCCGATAGCAGGACTATCGTCAGTCAAGGCAAGCTTGCCACCAAATTGCATAGCGAATACAATCGGAGCAATAACACTTGGATTACCTCCTGCATCCATTGTGTAGACTGCAATGTCATATGCACCATAGAGGCTATCTTGAAGCTGCGGAGCAATGCTGATAGTCTTATTCACATCGTCAAAGTCTATAGCTACACCGGAGCAATATTTAAGACCTTGAAGTACAAGTATGCTATCCTCCAAAACGATCTCCACATTCGTTTGAACTGCAGAACCATCGAACGGACTCTTACCGGTCATCAAATATGTACCGACAAAGTCTTCAGCTTTTTCACCCCAAACGATCTTATCCTGGCTGAAATAGAATACCTCTTCGTACTCACCGAGGTTACCACCATCTTTCGTTTGGAGTTGGAGGAAGAAGTGGAACAAAGCCACGGTCTTACCCTGCATCTCAACCTGCTCAACAAAGCACTCGTTCTTAGCAGACGGACCTACATAGATGTCCTTGCCAGCGAACTCCAGACCAGTCGGTTGCAGACTAAGCGGCAACGAGATCTTGCTCTTAACTGTATCAAAATAGAATGCCAGGCAATAATCCGGAGCATATACATCGGCCAAGCGATAGAGATTGTAGAAATCGCTACCAGGACCTTGTTTATCCTTCGGGTTCGGATCCTCACAATTCTGTAATTTCAGATCAATCAGACCAATTTCCGGTTGTACGGTAGTAACCAATGTGCTGAGTTCACCAGGAATATCGTTCCATGTGAGTGAAGCATCATTGAAACCATCCTCCAAACTTTCAACAGAAATTACAGAGTGAATATCCTGCCACAGAGAGTCGTCCAAGTTGATAATGAAATCTTCTTCACCCAGATAGAAACCACCTTCCTTGTAATCAGCCATAGCACAAGCTACAGTACCACCGGGGAAAGTAATAGCCTTAGTAGCCTTGTCATAAGAACCATAACCCTTGCTGGTGGCATGCAGACCATAGAACATTCCATAACTCCAGATCATACCGAGAGCGAACTGATCAAAGGTAGCTTGGCCTTTGGCAGATACATGGATTGTCATGTTGTATGTACCTTCGCTATCTACATCCTCCGGATAGTTGTACGGGAATCCTCCATACAAGCCGAATTTGTCAGCAATAGGATCATCTACGTTACCATCTTTATACTCCGGCAGAATAGTGTACGGATTCAACAGACGAATGTCGAACGAGCCGTCCGCATTATTCTTGCGAGCATAAGGAACATACCAACCCGGCTTTCCGGTGCCGTAGAAGACATTTACGATACCATCAAATACGATAGCTTTCTTATCGGTAACGAGATCCCACTTAGCGATATTAACCGTGAACTTGTAGGTCGGTTTAAGCGTAAGGTACGGGTTACTATTACCTACTTCCAACTCAATGGTCAAGGTGTAGGTAGAATCAATTTGCGCATTCGGGAACTTAGCCAAAATAGTTGTTTCAGTTACACCTTTAGCAAACGTAATTGTCTCAGGCAGCTCAAAAATATTCTGCGTATTCTCTTTAACGATCAGCTTCACTGTAAGTGCTTCCTCGTTAATAGTATCACGCGCAATCTTGATTTCATGAGCCAAGGTAGCAGTAGGCTCTACTTCTGCACTCTCCTCACTAACTGGGAAGAACACAGCTTTGCCTTCAAATTTAGGCGAGGGCTCGCGATCTTTCTGCTGTTCGCAGGCGGTAAGTCCGAAGACTACCGCTGCGAGCAAGAATAAATATTTATTAACTGTTTTCATAATCGTTACTGTTTACGGTTATAGATTAATTAAAATGGATCAACAGGGTTGTTATCTGCATCGCTGATACCCTTGTTGGCCTCAATCTCAGACTGCGGGATACGCAACAAGAGAATATTGCGGCCAGCTTTTACATCCTGTACCCAAGCCTCAGGCCAGTTGGTAGAAGTAGAGCGAACGATGTCTTTCTCGAGACGCATAATATCGCCCCATGCAAAACCTTCGCCCCAGAGTTCGATACGACGTTGATACCAAATTTCGTCCTCAATATCACGTGTGATAGCGAAAGCAGGATCACGGTAGGTCTTAACGAATTGTGTGAGTACGCTTGCGCCATCGCCGCCGGATTTAGCCAGACCTTCAGCCTTGATGAGCCACATTTCCTCAGCACGCATGATGATCCAGTCAGCAGCAGCTGCGCCATCACCGGTAGCAGTACGGTCTCCGGTACCAAACTTCAAGTTGACATAAACATTGTCAGGATTGCCTTGGATATCTTCCTTCTGCAAGCTGTAAATCGATGCATTAAGCAGCGGAGACTCGAGATCTTCGTTCAACCACCAACCTTTACGTACGTCAGTAGCAGGAATTTCCTCATAAAGAGCGCTGGCGATGTGACGTGTTGCGCCTACAGATGTATAACCATCGGTGAAGAAGATAGACACATGCGACGGCCAGTTAACGATACCGGTTTGTACAATGTCGTTCGTCTCTACAATGATATTTCCCCAAAGTACGTTGTGCGCAGCAGCATCAGCGAAGCCCGGCTCGTTTGCTTCAGCGATAGAAAGCGGAGTAGCGCCAGAGAGCTTCAATGCTTGATCAGCATCAGCGGCAGCGGCAGCCCAGTTCTTCATAACGAGGTTAGCACGAGCACGCAAACCGAACGCAACAGCCTGATCAACAGAACCGTTATCAACGCGAACGTAACCATCCAAAGAATCACATGCATAATCCAAGTCAGATTTAATGAGTGCAAATACATCCTTTACAGAAGCACGTGGATTAGTAGCTTGCTCCTCACCTGTCATACGGTCCTTAACGATAGGCACACAAGGTTTATCCAGTGTAGCCTCGCTATAGGTAAACTGATAGAGTTGAGCGAGTTGCAGGTAGCAGAATGCACGAACAGCCAATGCCTGGGACAACGCATACTTCATCGCACCCGGAGCTTTGGGGTCCACAAGCTCTATCACATTATTACAAGCGTGAATCATCTTGTAATACTCATTCCATATTATATAGACGGAACGACCATCACCCTGAAATGCATTCTCACGAATGGAATTCCAGTCAGAAAAACCGAACCAGTTGTAACCGATGTTCGGGCCAACGAAGTCCATACCCTGTGCCTCAGTAAGCAAACAAATAGCGGCATAACCGAAATCGTTGTGGCGAGAATATCCGAGGTCGCCCAGTCCGGCATAGAGTTGGATAAACTGCGCGTAGATAGCTGCGATGTCTGCCGAAGCTGCAGAAGGATTTGCCCCTGCTGCGTCTGCTTTTTGGTCAGCCGTTTTGGTAGCACCTTCCGGAACGGCATTCAACCAATCCTGGCAAGCGGTGAAACTCAACGCTGCAACAAGGAGAACGGATAGATATTTATTAATTGCTTTCATAATAATCTCCTTTCTTTAATTAGAACGTTATACTCAAACCACCGGAAATAGCGCGCATCGGAGAATAGTAAGCGTTGTATGCGCTCGTGTAGCCTTGACGAGGATCCATGCCCTTACGTGCAGACCACAATGCGATATTATCTGCTACAGCATACACGCGAATCTTCTCGATATGTGCTTTCTTGGTCAACTTAGCAGGGAAAGTATAACCGAGGGTGATGTTTTGTAACGATACATAATTGCTCGATATGAGCCAACGGTTGGACAATCCATTGGTGTACGGATCACCTGCATTGACCGCAGGGATATTCGTATTGGTATTCTCAGGAGTCCAAGCATTGAGAATGTCTTTATGCCAGTTGTGTCCGGCATTGCTATAACCTCCGTGCATGAAGTACATGTACGAGTAGTCGAGAATACGACCACCAGCCTGATAGTTGAAAGCAACCGAGAGGTCAACACCATATACGTTCAAGTTGGTACCAAAACCACCGTAAACCTTCGGCAGAATGTCACCGGTAGCGTAACGATCAGCTGAGTTATAAGTCTCAGTTACACCTCCACGCTCAATAACGTTGCCGGCACTATCTTTTGTATTTACATACCAAAGAGAGTTACCATTAGCGGGGTTAACACCTGCGAAATCACGCAGATAGAGGTTGTACATAGCCTCACCCTCTTTGTAGATACGGTTACCGTCAATCCACTGACCTTCGAGTTCCGGAGCCAGTTTCAGGATTTTGTTCTTGAAGAACGTCATGTTGAAATATACACCCCATGTTACGTTACGGGTCTTAATAAGCTCACCATGCAACTCAAGATCCAAACCGGCGTTGCTAACCGAACCGATGTTCACCGGCAGGAAACTATAACCGAGAGATGCTGCAACCGGCTGGTAGTACAACATGTTCTCGGTACGACGACGCCAACCCTCGATAGTACCGCTCAAGCGCTCGTTGAAGAACGCAAAGTCAATACCTGCATTGAAGTTGTAAGAGGTCTCCCACGTCAAGTCAGCATTACCTTTGTAATCCAGCGTAGTAGCGAACTCACCGTTGTTCTCGCTAACAGTGTACTGGTCAGCCCACGGGTGGTTGTTCAACGAACCGCTTTGATACAACAAAGCGTCGTTACCTTGCGAACCGTAACTTACTTTGAGTTTCAAGAGGTCGATCTGGCTTACATCTTGGAGGAAGGACTCACCCTTGATATCCCAAGCAGCACCAACAGACCAGAAGTTACCCCAACGTTTATTCGGAGCGAAACGCGAAGAAGCGTCACGACGATACGAAGCACTGAAGAAGTAACGGTTAGCATAGTCGTACTTAGCTTGCACAAGGATACCTTGCGTGAAATATGTATCAGTAGCAGAACCGGTGTTCGGACCCAAGATAGCGTTGCTAACCTCAGCAATGTCCGGGCTGAACAGTTTGTTCTTCGAACCGTAAACATACGAGGAAGTCATACGATAGTTCTCATAACCAACCAAAGCGTCTACATGGTGCTCACCGAACTTACGATCGAAAGTGATCAAGTATTGTTGATCCAATGCAATTGCACGGTCAGCCTCTACATAAGCGATACCGCCACGCTCTGCGTACTGGCCGTAGAACGAGTTGGTCAACTGTTGATAGCGAACGCCTGCATAGTGTAAACCTAAATTAGCATGGAATTTCAGACCCTTGTACGGCTCAACTTGTACAAACCACTTACCGGTAAAGATGTCTTTCTTATACAACTCTTTATCCAAAGAGATAGCGCTGGCGGGGTTCGATTGACCCATAAAAGCACGCAATTGACCATTGGTCTTACCATCACCGAAGTCATACATGGTGATACCGTTAGCGTCCTTCATGATCTTGCCTTGACCATCACGGATATAAAGCGGATAAATCGGAGCGATATTATCGCTTACATAGAAGATGTTACCACTGGAGGAACGACCTTGCTCACTCTCCTCCGGATATTTCATGTCAGCGTGGCTGTAGCTCATGTTGGTACCAATCTTCAACCATTTCTTAGCCTGATAGTCCACGTTAACACGACCGGTAGCACGGCGGAAACCGGAGTTCTCAATGATACCAGAGTCATCCAAGTAGCTACCCGAAGCGAAATACGTCAGTTTGTCGGTAGAACCACTGATGCTCAGGTTGTACTCCTGACGGAGGTTGTTGGATTTGAACAACTCGTTGTACCAGTTGTCAGCCAAGAGTGTATATTGCGCACCCTTGTAGTTAATAATGTTACCCGGCTTTGCGTTCGGGTTGAGTTTACCATTCGTACCAATCAGACGCTCGCCATCAGGAACGCTATACACTTGGTAACCCAAACCACCATTAGCTGCAGTCAGCAGGTCGTTGGCTTGATCATGCGAGCCGTACTGGTTGTACAGAGCCTGGTAGAAGGTCTCGTAGTACATAGCCGGATCAGTCATCACATCATAAGAAGGAACACCACGTTGGTTAACACCCCACTTTGCGTCGATCTTGATTTTCGCATCACGGGTGTTACCGCGCTTGGTAGTAATAAGGATGACACCGTTGGCACCACGCGCACCATAGAGGGCGTTGGAAGAAGCATCTTTCAACACGGTAACAGACTCGATGTCGGCATTTGACAACGTACTAACGTCATCATCCGAAGCCGGGACTCCATCAATTACATAGAGCGGAGCGTTGCTCGAAGCCATTGAACCGATACCACGGATACGAATACTGCTGGTAGTACCCGGCTGACCGCTGGTACTCAAACCCTGTACACCGGCTACTTGACCTGCAAGAGCGTCCGTAACGTTACTTGCCTGGCGTTTGTTAATCTCATCTGCTTTCACAACAGATGCAGCACCGGTAAACGATTTCTTGGTGGCGGTACCGAAGGCAACGACCATCACTTCGTCCAATTGCTTGGTGTCTTCCGAAAGAAAGACTACGATGCCGTCAGCAGCGGCAACATCTTGATTGGTCATACCGATGAAGGATACTGTCAGTATTTGGCCCGGTTCTACCTCGAGGCTAAACTTTCCATCTACATCGGTAATCGTTCCTTTCGCTGTTCCTTTGATCTGAACCGATGCACCTACGATAGGCTCTTCATCGGCAGCATTCAGAACAGTACCTTGAATAGTCTGGGACTGCGCCCAAACTTGTCCGAAAGCCAATAGCAAAACGGACAAGAAGAGTAAAACTTTCTTCATACCTTTTAATTGTTTGTTAATACTAATTACCCCACAAAAAGGAATTTGGCTGCAAAAGTACTGCTTTTTTATGAATTGGCCAAACTTTTTTAAGGAAAAAGTGTAAACTATTTCAATTTTGCCAAGTTAAGTTTGCAAAATTATATCAAAAAGATAAAAAAACGACGCTCAGAGGCGTCGAATTGTTACTAAATCGTGGGAATAACTACCATTTGGACATTCTATGTTCGATTTTTCCACAGAAAGGATTCCTTTTTCATCGAGGCGTTCCACCTTGACTCTTCCGGAGCAATGGACGATGGTAAAGTTGAAAGTGGAAAGTGGAGAGTTGAAAGTAGAAAGGATGATGCCCACGTGGGAGATTTTGCCGTCACCATGGTTAAAGAAGGCGATATCTCCTGCGCGCGCGTTCCTTATTACGCGTAACGCGCGCCCTTGCACGGCTTGTTGGGAAGCATTGCGCGGCAGTTTTTTCCCGAAAAGGCTCATGATAGTCTGGGTGAAACCGGAACAATCCATGCCCAGCGCGTTCTTTCCGCCCCATAGATAAGGCGTATTGAGGAAGAAACGCACCACCTGCTGCAGGTTCTGCTCGTTGAGTTCGAGCGGCTGGGGCGTGACCATAGTCGGGTCTATACGGAAACCTACGCCAAGGACGGAGAAATGACCGTTTTGATAGTTCGTTAGGCGAGTGCCAGCTGTGAGAGGAATGGTCTGGCCGTTATTTTCACTGACAGCATAAGCCATCGGAAAGAGGATATATGCGGCCTCACGATAGGCGGCTTTGTATTCCCGATATTCTTTCGAGGAGAGAGGCGTGCTCATCTTAGCATCTATCCATCCTTCTTCGCCATCCGAATGCAGTCTGACCTTATGCCAACGTGGTATTTGCTCAAGCAGGTCGTAGGTTTCTCCGAACAGGATTTGGGTACTTTGCTCCGCGCTTTCCTTCGGTTCCGTACGGACAGGGATGACACTATATAGGGAAATTCCTACCATACTTCTTGGGGTGTGTGATTATCATCGCGCGGATAGTCGATGGAGTAATGGAGTCCGCGAGACTCTTTGCGCTCGATGGCCTGGCGGGTGATGAGATAGCCGACATTGATCATGTTGCGCAGTTCGCAGATGTCTTTGGTAGCCTTGACGCGCCGGAAGAGGTCTTCGGTCTCTTCGTAGAGCAGGTCGAGTCTCTCCCACGCACGGCGGAGACGAAGGTCAGAGCGCACTATACCCACATATGTGGACATGATCTGGCCTACCTCCCGGACGTCTTGAGCGATGAGGACTCGCTCTTCGTTAGAGAGTGTTCCTTCGTCGTTCCAAGCAGGGATACGCTCATTGAAATCATAGTTTTCTATGACACTGAGGCTATGTTTAGCCGCCGCATCGGCATAGACAACGGCTTCGATGAGGGAATTAGAAGCCAGACGGTTTCCTCCATGTAACCCGGTACACGAGCACTCGCCTACGGCATAGAGCCGATGGATCGTCGATTGACCGTCCAGATCCACCTTGATTCCTCCGCACATATAGTGGGCACAGGGAGCAACGGGGATATATTCCTTAGTGATATCAATGCCGATAGAGAGGCATTTGGCGTATATATTCGGGAAATGGTGTTTCGTTTCCTCGGGGTCTTTATGAGTGACGTCGAGGCAAACATGGTCGATAGCGTGGATCTTCATCTCATTGTCGATCGCACGAGCCACTATATCACGGGGCGCAAGGGATAAACGCGGATCATATTTCTGCATAAACTCTTCGCCATTAGGGAGTCTCAGGATCCCCCCGTAGCCGCGCATAGCTTCTGTGATGAGGTATGCGGGGTGCGTCTCTGCGGGGTTATATAGGCTCGTGGGGTGGAATTGGACGAACTCCATGTCTTTAACCGCACCTTTTGCACGATAGACCATCGCTATGCCGTCTCCGGTAGCTATCTCAGGATTGGTGGTAGTAGCATAAACAGCTCCCGTTCCGCCGGTAGCCATAAGCGTGATACGACTGAGGTACGTATCTATTTTCTGGGTCTTGGGATTGAGGATATACGCTCCGTAACACTCTATGTCGGGTGTGCGCCGGGTGACCCGTACACCGAGGTGGTGCTGGGTAATGATCTCCACAGCGAAATGGTTCTCTAGGACGGTGATATAGGGGTTATGCCGCACAGCTTCCATCAGTCCGCGCTGTATCTCAGCTCCGGTGTCATCGGCATGGTGGAGGATACGGAACTGGGAGTGGCCTCCTTCGCGATGGAGGTCAAAAGATCCATCCTCTTTCTTATCGAAGTTAACGCCCCAGTTCACCAGTTCGGCGATGCCCTTGGGTGCGTTTCTCACTACTTGTTCCACAGCGGCAGGGTCAGAGAGCCAATCTCCGGCTACCATCGTATCGTGGATATGTTTCTCAAAATCGTCCACCAACAGATTGGTGACAGACGCGATGCCGCCTTGCGCTTTGGCCGTATTGGCCTCCTCGAGCGTAGTCTTGCAGCATAAGGCTATGCGATATTTCTCGGTGCGCGCCACTTTGAGGGCGAAACTCATGCCGGCCACACCACCGCCTATAATTAGAAAATCGAATTTTTTTTTCATATTATCAGTGCGCTTTACACAGCGCAAATACACTAAATCTTGCACCTCGGAACGCACGCATCGCATGGAGGCATGCTCTCATGGTCTCACCAGTGGTGATCAGGTCATCCACGATAAGAAGATGGCGATGGTACATCTGTTCGGGGTGGTTCACTGCGAACGCGTTCGCTACGTTCATTTTGCGCCCTTCTCCCGTTTGCTGGGCTTGTTTGGGTGTGTTCCTAACGCGTGTGACATGCGTAGTATCAACAGGGATACCGGTTACGTCACTTATTCCGCGCGCGATGTATTCCGCTTGGTTATACCCGCGGCTACGGAGACGGCGCGGGTGAAGCGGCATAGGAATAATCCCGTCAATTCCCTCGAAGAACCCGGAGTCAAAGAACTCCCGCGCGGCCTCTTGGCCCAACCGGTAACCAATCATCGGTTGATCCGCATATTTCATCCGATGAATCAGTACCTGAACGGGATGATCCTTTTCAAAGAAAAGGAAAGCCGCCGCTTGCTCTATATGCATCGTCCTGCGCGCCGCAGCTCGCGAGTGGACCTTTCCCCATAGTGTCATCTCGGTACTATTCTCCCGGATATCCGCTTGTTCGGTGCGTGGGAGCGATTTCCGACAATCGGAACAGAGAGCAGAGGATTCTGTTCTCTCTCCGACGTATCGTCCGCACATGGGGCAGGTCTTCGGATAGAAGAGACTAGAGAGTAACACCGGTTTTGAAGATCGCTATCTCGTGGTATCCGTTCCGCTCGTTATTGGTCTGCGCTCCATTCGCTACCTCAATCACAAACTCCGCAAAGCGTTTTGCTACCTCTTCCATCCGTTCTCCCTCAGCGATCACTCCAGCATTGAAGTCAATCCATTGGGGTTTATTATGATATAGGTTGGAGTTGGTAGAAATCTTCATGGTAGGCACGTAGGTACCAAAGGGAGTACCACGTCCGGTAGTAAAGAGCACCATGTGACATCCGCAAGAAGCGAGTGCAGTAGAGGCTACGAGGTCATTTCCGGGTGCAGAAAGGAGGTTAAGTCCCTTGACTTGAAGGCGTTCTCCATAAGGCATCACGCCGCGTACAAGAGATTTACCGCATTTCTGGGTGCAGCCCAGAGCTTTATCCTCAAGGGTCGATATACCACCGGCTTTGTTGCCCGGGGAGGGGTTCTCGCCTACAGGTTCTCCATGGGAGAGGAAATAGTCCTTGAAGTCATTGATGAGCGAAACAGTCTGGTCGAAGAGTTCGCGGTTCGCACACCTGTCCATGAGGATAGTCTCGGCTCCGAACATCTCCGGCACTTCGGTAAGGACGGTTGTACCGCCTTGCGCCACGAGCCAATCGGACAGACACCCCAGAAGCGGGTTCGCAGTAATTCCGCTGAACCCATCGGATCCACCGCATTTGAGTCCTACGCGCAGTTCAGAAAGAGGCACTTCGACACGCTGGTCTTGCTGGGTCTTCGCATAGAGTTCGCGAAGGATCGGCATGCAGTATTCCACCTCGTCGCCTTCGATCTTCTGAGAGACCACAAACTTCACACGGTCACGGTCATAATCGCCGCAAAAAGCCTCAAAGACATCGGGTTGGTTATTCTCACATCCAAGGGAAACGACAAGGATGGCTCCTGCGTTAGGATGATGGATCATATCGCGCAGGATCTTCTTGGTATTCTCGTGGTCGTCACCGAGTTGGGAACAGCCGTAGTTATGG
>Ga0310786_10007132_pt1 | contig 14652 bp, 10 predicted proteins | sample AusTroGonzalo_MG_FD_203881 | JGI IMG/M metagenome (GOLD analysis project Ga0310786, IMG submission 203881) | Bovine rumen microbial communities from tropical cattle in Woodstock, Queensland, Australia - Gonzalo_03 (v2) (version 2) | ecosystem: Host-associated > Mammals > Digestive system >... | reverse complement strand
TCTACGCGGAGCGCCTCGGCGCTCCTGGCGTCGGATTTTCACTTAACGCAAAACGGAAATCGCCACTTCACCCTTTGCTTTCAGGGGCGCGACGATTTTCATGCCTCAAAAAATGGGGAACCTCCAACAGCCAGAACCCCTTGAAAGCGGAAATTGCAAGAATTTGGTATAATTCACGTAATGACTGCCAACGATGGGGAGAAAACATACTGCAGGGCGTGCACCATTCGCGCGCTCCTGCGGCGTCTTCACGTCCGGCTCGGCGACTACTGGTGGTATTCGCTGATGATCTTCACGGCGTGCCGGGCGGCGGATCTCCTGAACGCGATCGTGGGGCTCTGGATAGTTCCGAAATACGTAGCCACCGACGAACTCGGGGCCTTGATGCCGCTCATGCAGTTTGCGAGCATGCTCGCCATCCCCGCTACCGTGTTTGCAGCCACGTTCCGAAACGAGCTCACCACCCTCGCCGTAAACAGGAAATTCGGCCAGATGAAGTCGCTCATGCGCGGAGTCTTCATAGCAAGCGCCGTCTTCCTCTTCATAGCGATGGTCGTATGCAGATTCGTCCTTCCCTCCTTTCTCACGCACATACGAATCGTAAAGGGCTCGCTCGGGATAATCATCATCGGCGCCGCGTTCGTCAGCGCCGTCGCGCCCGTGTACAACAACGCGCTGCAGGCCCTCAAGATGTTCAAGAGCATATCTGTGCTCAACATCATATCTGCGCCGATAAGGCTTGTCACAATGCTGGTGGCAATGCCTTTTAGGCCTCTCAGCGGATATGTCGTCGGCCAGACCTCGACGCCCGTATTCCAGATCGTCGCCTCCCTCTTCTGCCTGCGAAAGCCCCTTTCCGTCAGGGCGGAGCCATATTGGAAGAGGGAAACCGTCAAGAGGTTCGCGTGGCTCTTCGCGATGCTTGCGGCGGGCAGCCTCTCGGGATCGTTCGCGACCTTGATCGAAAACACGGTCCTCAGGCACAACCTTCCGGCGCTCGACTCGGCCGGCTACTACATGGTCACGCGCTTTTCCGACATTCCCGGATTCCTCGCCACGTCCCTTACGTTCACGCTATTCCCGTTCGCCGCGGAAATGGACGCCAAGGGCAGGGACCCTCGGCCGCTCATGCTGAAGATATGCCTTGCGCTGACTGTCTTCAACGTAGCCTTTGCAGGCGTGTTCGCGGTGTGCGGAAAATGGATCCTCGCCATCCTTCCGCACGGCGAAAAATATGCAGAATACTGGTGGGCGATCCCGTTTGTCGTATTGACCGCGATGATGACGAACATGGTCTCGATCTACGCAACTGCGGAAGTCGCCGCGAACAGGTTCGGATACTACAAGTGGATGCTTCCGCTCACGCTCGCATATCCGATCCTGCTTTCGACGGCGGCGGAAAGCGGCCCCCTCGCGGTCAGCTCGCTCAAGAACATGCTCTGGTGGATGGCGGCGTTCGCGGCCTTGAAGCTTGCGTGCGTCGCGGCGGCCATGATGCGGCCGCCGCGGACGACGACGGCGTCAAGCCCGTGAGAGCTCTATCGCGCCGTTTTTGCCGACAGCCGCGATAGTCGAGCCAGGCGGATACTCGCCGGCCACGATCTTCTTGGCTATCGGGTTTTCGAGATCGCGCTGGATGGCCCTCTTGACCGGCCTCGCCCCGAACGCCGGGTCGTATCCGTCTTTCACCAGCACGGCCATTGCCGCGTCGTCGACCGTGAGGGAGAACTGCTGCTCCGCAAGGCGGCGGCGCAGGTCGGCGATCTGGAGGCCGACGATCTCGGCAATCTGCGACTCTGTCAGGGAGTCGAACTCGAGGACCTCGTCGAGCCGGTTCAGGAACTCCGGCCTGAATATGTCCTTCAGCGCCTCGCGCGGCGCGTTCGAGGTCATGATCACGACCGTGTTCTTGAACGAAACCGTGCGCCCCCTGCTGTCGGTCAGACGGCCGTCGTCTAGAACCTGCAAAAGCATGTTAAAAACGTCCGGGTGGGCCTTCTCTATCTCGTCAAGGAGAACGACCGAGAACTGCTTGCGGCGAACCGCCTCCGTGAGCTGTCCGCCCTCCTCGAAGCCGACATAGCCGGGAGGCGCGCCCACGAGCCTCGACACCGCGAACTTCTCCATGTACTCCGACATGTCGAGCCGCACCATCGCGTTCTCGTCGTCAAAAAGCTCCTGCGCAAGCGCCTTGGCAAGCTCCGTCTTCCCGACGCCCGTAGGACCGAGGAAGAGAAACGCCCCCACGGGACGCTGGCGGTTCTTTATCCCGGCGCGCGAGCGGATAACCGCGTCGGCCACGGCGTCGACGGCCTTGTCCTGGCCGATGACGCGCTTGTGCAGCGTGTCGGCGAGCCTTACGAGCTTCTGCCTCTCGCCTTCCACGAGCTTGGTGACGGGTATGCCGCTCCAGCGCGACACGACCTCCGCGATCTCGTCGGCCGTCACCTCCTCGCGCAGCAGCGCCGCGCCGGAGTTCCTGCGAAGGTCGTCTTCGTGGGTCTTGAGCTTCTTCTCGAGCTCGGGGATCACTCCGTACTTGAGCCGCGCAGCCGTCTCGTTGTCGCCGCGCATCAGCGCGTTCTCGTAGCGGTTGCGCTCCTCTTCGAGCCTCGCCCTCACGCGGCGCACGTCTTCAAGGGCGCTCTTCTCCTCGCGCCACTGGGCTGTCATCCTGTCGGACTTCTCCTTCAGCGTCTTAAGCTCGGCCTGGAGCTCCTCAAGGCGCTTCTTGGAGTTTTCGTCCTTTTCCTTCTTGAGGGCGATCTCCTCGATCTCGAGCCTGCGGACATGGCGGGATATCTCGTCAAGCTCCTGCGGGCAGGAGTCCATCTCGGTGCGTATCCTCGCGCACGCCTCGTCGAGAAGGTCTATCGCCTTGTCGGGCAGGAAGCGATCCTGTATGTACCTTGCGCTGAGCGCGACCGCGGAGACTATCGCCTCGTCGCGTATGTGGACGTTGTGGTACTTCTCGAAGCGCTCCTTGATGCCGCGGAGGATGGAAATCGCGTCCTCCTCGCTCGGCGCATCCACCACGACCGGCTGGAAGCGGCGTTCAAGCGCCGCGTCCTTCTCCATGTACTTGCGGTATTCGTCGAGAGTAGTCGCGCCTACGCAGTGGAGCTCGCCGCGCGCGAGCATGGGCTTGAGCATGTTGCCCGCGTCACTCGAGCCTTCCGTCTTGCCCGCGCCGACGATGGTGTGGATTTCGTCTATGAAGAGGATTATGCGCCCTTCAGACTCCTTGATCTTCTTGAGAACGGCCTTTAGCCGCTCCTCGAACTGGCCTCGATAGCTCGCTCCGGCCATAAGCGCCGTCATGTCGAGGGAAAAAACCATCCTGTCGCGCAGGCCCTCCGGCACGTCGCCGCGCACTATTCTCTGCGCAAGGCCTTCGACTATGGCCGTCTTGCCGACACCTGGCTCTCCTATGAGCACGGGGTTGTTCTTCGTCTTGCGCGAAAGGATTCTTATGACGTCGCGGATCTCGGTATCGCGCCCGATTACCGGATCGAGCTTGCCCTTCTTGGCAAGTTCGGTGAGATCGCTGCCGAATTTCTCAAGGCAGTTCTCGTTGTCGTCAGCTGGTGTAAATGTTGCATTCATAATTCAATTCCTCCACCAGCATGTGTTGCAACATCCGTGCCAGATGGCTGCTACGAGACAAAATGTCACAGATATGCGTCAGGCAAGCGTCGCCGACGCATAGCGGTCATGACCCGCAAAGTCCTTCTCGATTCGTATGTCGGAAAATCCGTAGCTCTTCATAAGAGCCTCAAGCTCGCTCCCCTGATCCTCGCCTATTTCAAAGAAAACGGCCCCGCCTGGCTTCAGGAGATTGAGGGCGTCTGCAAGATAGCGATCATAGAAGTCAAGGCCGGAATCGCCGCCGTCCAGCGCCATGTGAGGCTCGAAGTCCCAGACTCGCGGATCGAGCGTCCGGCAGACCGATGACTTCACGTAAGGCGGATTGGAGACGATGACGTCGACGCACTGCGGCTCGTCGAGATCGTCTAGCCCGTCCATTACGGCGAACTTCACGTCGTCTGAAAGAGCGCACCTCGCGGCGTTCTCCCTCGCGAGGGCAATGGCATCTTCGGAAATGTCGGTGCCGAGGTAGAAAGGCCCAGGATGCTCCTTGGCGAGCGAGAGCACGATGGGACCCGCGCCAGTGCCGACATCTACCACAAACTGCCGCCTAGCGTTCTCGTCATGTGCGCCCGCCCTGAGATATTTTAGCACACGCGTAACAAGCTCTTCCGTCTCAGGCCTCGGTATAAGGGCGCGTTTGTCGCACTTGAGGGTCAAGGACCTAAAGTCCCATTCCCCGAGGACATACTGCACCGGCTCCCCTCCTGCAAGGCGGGCCATGCCGCGCCGCATGGCGTCGAGCTCGCGCTCCGAGACTTCGCCGTCAAGCTTGGAGGCGAGGAACCCGCGCCCTATGCGCAGAAGCCTCGCTGCCAAGAGCTCGCCAGCGGCCACGGGATCCGGAACCCCCTTGGCCTCAAGGTAACGAGCCGCCTTGGCGACTGTCTCGCGCCATGTCATGGCAATGCCGCAGCGCTAAAACGGCATGTCATCGACATCGCCGGCGTCAGCCGGGAAGTCATCTGGAACCGCGGGGGCGGGAACAGGCTCCGTAGACGTCCCGTCCGCATTCAGGACCTCTATCTTAAGCCCCGTCAGATCGACGAAATACTGAGTCCCCTTCGGCCCGTCCCAGCGGCGGCCGTCGATGACGAAATGCACCTTCGCGCGCTGTCCCTTCTGGACTCCGTCAAGAAGCGAGCAATTGTCCTTCTTGAACGTGAACTTCACCGGGTTGGGGTATTTTGACGTGGAGTCGATGTCGTTGCCGACGACGACTTCCCTCTTGGTGAAGCCGCTTGCAAACGTCTGTACCGGCAGAACTTCCTCCACCACTCCTGTGTAATCGAAAAACTGAGCCATTTTGCTTATCTCCTGTAAGTCTTGTTATTATATCAAATTTTCCGCTTGAATGCGGCGGCAAATACTCCGTCGTGTCCGCATTCGTGCGGGAGAGCCTCCTTCGAGGCGACCATAGATAGGTCTTTATGACGCGCAAGGAACGCCGCGGCCTGGTCGCCGTTTTCCTCGGGCTCGTTGGAACAAGTCGAATATACGAGAGTGCCGCCGGGCGCAAGCAGGGGAAGCGCCGCGTCAAGTATCTCCGCCTGAAGCGCCACAAGCGACTTGAGCTTCGCCACGCTCCAGTTCCACCGGGCGTCCGGCCGCCTGCGGAATACGCCCGTATTGGAGCACGGCGCATCGACGAGTATCTTGTCGAAAAGGAAGCCCTCCAAGGCACAGCGCCGCGAGACTTCCTCAAACGAGCTTGCAACTTCCGCCGCGACGCCGAGCCTCTTTAGGTTTTCCGCAAGGCGTGCGCGGCGACGCGGATTGACTTCGCACGCCGTCACCGATGCGCCGCGCCATGCGATCTGCGCAGTCTTTCCCCCGGGCGCCGCGCAGGCGTCGAGGACGCGCTCGCCTGTCTTTGGGTCGAGCAGCGAAATGGAAACCGCCGTCCCGGGATCCTGCACGACGAACCCCCCATCGGCGTAGCCGGGGACTTCCGTGACCTTCCTGCCGCGCTCAAGCGCCTGAAAGCGCCCATCCTTATAAGCGAGAAAGGTCTCCGCAGGCTGGTTGTGCCATGCTGCAAGGCGCTCCGCCGCATCTTTCCCGTAGCGGGCCGTCCACCGGTCTGCGATGGCGCGGGGAAACGTGCCAAGCTCCGTGCCGAGATCAACTTCGTCCCTCTTCCTCAGAAGATTCCTCAAGACTCCGTTGACCACCTTCGGAATGGACTTTCCCTCGCATGACTTTGCGGCCTCGACGGTCTCGTTCACCGCCGCGAAATCGGGGACGTCGGGCATGTAGAGTATCTGAGCAGCACCGACGTAAAGAAGCGCCTCAAGCTCCCCCTTTGGCCACTTCGCAAGAAAGCCGCCGAGAATCCTGCGCAGCGGGCGGAGTCTGCGCATCACTGTATATACTACGTCCTGGACAAAGGCGCGGTCTGGGCAGTCCGGCAAGAGCGACGAGGCGAACTCCCCCGTCGCCAGCCACTTCGCCACCGCAAACGCCGCCGCTCTACGCGAATTTGCCATGATTCAACCGGCAAGCGTCAGGCATCCCTGCCCAAGGCTCCGACAAGAGCGGGGATGGCCTTCTCGAAGCTCACGCCGTAGATATGGTCTGGGGACGTCGCCTCTATCGCCATGCACACAATGTCCGCCGCGAGCGCGGCGGCATCGACGGCAGACCTTCCGCGCAGCACAGCCCCGGCGAACACCGATGCAAACATGTCGCCTGTTCCGTGCGCCGTGCGGGTGAGCCGCCTGTTGAAGTCATACGTTATGCTCCTGCCGTCGCTTACGGCGGTGCCAAGCTCGTCCGGGCTGAAAGAGACGCCCGTAAGGACGACGTTCCTCGCGCCAAGCCCGTGCAGGCGCGAAACAAGCGACTCAAGTTCCTCGTGCGTATGGCCAGACATCTTCGGCTCGTCGCCGACAAGCAACGCCGCCTCGGTCATGTTCGGCAGTATGTAGTCGGCTCCATCGACAAGCCTCGCGATCTTCGAGGGGAAGTCAGCCGCAAAGCCCCGGTACAGCTCGCCGTCGTCGGCCATCGCAGGATCGACGATGCGCATTGCGCCTGGCCTGCCGCATGTTTTCATTATCGAGAGTATCGGATCAATATGGCTCTCGCAGACGTAACCCGTGTAGAAGGCGTCAAACTTGACTCCCAGTTCAATCCACTTCGCCTCGATCTTCGGCATGTCTTCCGTCAGGTCGCGGAACGTCCAGCTTGAGAAGCATGGCGCGGTGTGGTTCGAGAGAATAGCCGGCGGCAGGACGGCGCACTCTACGCCGCAGGCGCTGACAAGCGGCAACGCGACAGTTGTCGAGCACTGCCCGACGCAGCTCAAGTCCTGAATTGTCAACAGTCTTTTCATTTGCGCCATTATATCATAACGGCAATGATACTTCAACGCGGCGGGCCGCCATCCTGTTCTATGAGAAGAGTCCACTTCTCTGGCACAGCGGGAAAGCGGTATTTGTCCATCGTCTGATTCCTGCCGCAGGAGCCGTTGCCGAGCCCGCACTGGCGCAGGTCGAGGTTGAGGCAGACTTCCTCGCGCGGCACAAGCGGACGCTCGAACCGCAGCTGCGATGCGCGGTGCCGCGCGAACTCGAGGTCCTCCCATGTGTAATGGAGCGCCTGAACGTAAAGCGGCGAACCGACATGCGAGAACTTGACGCCCCGCCCGTTTTCATCGGCAAACGACACCCACCTGACGTCGCCCTTGTAGCCACAGTCCTGCGGACGCGCATAGGCGACATACTGCCCCGCGACGGTCGAAGCGTAGCGTCCGACGAACGAGCCAGAGCAACGGTCTATGTAGTTTTCTCCCGGCCCCCGCCCGTACCACGTCATGTTCGTGAGTGCCTTGTCGAGCCGTAGCGAGAGTCCAAAGCGCGGCAACTGCTCTGGCATGTTCCCGAAGGGTCGCGTCTCGTTCTCCGCGAGAATAGATCCGTTCGCAAGGAACGTCCAGACTATCCTGTGGTCAAACCCAGCCGACTTGAACCCATTCACGGTCGTCCGCGTCTCGACCCTGCCGCCGGGCAACACCTTCACGGACGGCGCATGGTACCTGAGCTGCGAAAGTCCCGACGGGTAGAAGCCGAGGTCGACAAGTTCCGTTCCCCAGCCGATGTACGGATCGCATCCACGAAGCCAGTAGTCGTTATCCGTAAAGGCCCGCGCGCACGTGAGGCGCGGCCCGTGGACGATTCCGCACTTGTCAGCAAACACAACGACGCCACCCATCTCCAGACGTGCGAGCGCTCCCGTGCGCCTGTCGAACACGGCACGGGTTTCGCCGCACGAAACGTGCACGGCGCCGGCATCTTCTTCAATTGCCGGAACCGCAGACGCATCATTCGCGGCAGCAACTTCCTTTGCGCCCTGCAAGGAGATCTGGTTGCGCGAGACCACGCGGCCCGCGGCGTCGGCGAACTCGACGTTCAGGAAATATTCCCGCCCTGGCTTCAGCGCCAGCGCCGGACGCCCAAGGCGCCCCCTTGAAAGCGGCGGAAGATGCGGAACCGCGATCTTGCCACGCGAGACGGCGACGCCGTCTTCAATCAACGTCCATGAGCACGAAAATTCGTCCGCATGCGTAAAGCCGTAGCGGTTTTCAAGAACGAAGTTCTCGTCAACGACAAGATTCCGCAGAACGTGCCCCGCCTCGATCAATTTGGGCGTCACGGCGCGGTCGGAACCGATCAGCCCGTTGACGCAGAACGGACCGTCGCTCGGCTGCTCGTCGTGGTCGCCGCCCCATGCAAGAATCTCCTCAGGGCGCCCGTCTGCGCCGATGCGGTCCACGCGCTTGAATATCGTCTGGTCGATCCAGTCCCAGACGAACCCGCCGATCAAGGAGTCGTAGCGATAGTAAATATCCCAGTATTCCTGGAAGTTGCCTAGCGCGTTGCCCATCGCATGGGCAAACTCCAGGTGCACAAATGGCTTCCCGGCGCTCTGCCTGCCGGTGGGGATTTCATAGCGGTCCTCCATCCATTCGCCGCTCTCCTTCGCGGCATCGCCAAGTTTGCCGCGCCGTTCCAGCCATGCGACGTCGTAGTACATCGCGGCGTCGATCTCGACATCGACATTGCCGCGCTCCCAGACGAACGGGCGCCCCTCGCCATCAAGTTCTCGCGCCTTGGCCATCGCCTCGAGAAACGCCTCGCCATGACCAGTCTCGTTGCCTGGAGACCAGAACGTCACGGACGGATGGTTGCGCAGGTTGATTGTGTGGTTGACGACGCGCTCGACGATCGACTTCTTCCACATCGGCTTGGAGCCGAGTCCATTTTCGCCATACTTTGGCTCATGGGCCTCTACGTTCGCCTCCGCTACGACATAAAGTCCGTACCGGTCGCAGAGGTCGTACCAAAGGTGGTGGTCTGGATAGTGCGCCGTCCTGACGGCATTGAAGTTGTACTGCTTCATCAACTCGACGTCGCGCGTCATCGCCTCGAGCGAAACCGTCTTGCCGTCCCTCGGGTCGGTCTCGTGGCGGTTCACGCCCTTGAACTTGATCTTCTGCCCGTTGAAAAGAACGGTGTTGCCGACGACCTTTACCTCCTTGAACCCGACTCGCTTCATCCGGATGTCGTCGCCCTTCTTCACGACAAGCGTGTAGAGGTTGGGCTTCTCCGCGCTCCAGAGAATGGGGTTTGAGAGGTTTGAGACGTTTGAGAGGTTTGAGACGTTTGAGAGGTTTGAGAGGTTAGTAATGATTTTCTTATCGGCGTCGTAGAGTGTCGCCGTCCATTCGCCGTCTATACCATCCACGGATAGCGATGCCTCTTCGCATTTTCCATTTTCAACTTTACATTTTACATTCACCCTGAAGTCCCAGATGCCGTCCGGCGGCATGGACCATATCGAGACGTCGCGGAAGATGCCCGAGAACCTGAACATGTCCTGGTCCTCGAGATAGCTTCCGTCACACCATTTATAGACCTGCACGGCAAGCGTGTTGTCCTTCTCCGCCTCGACGAACGGCGTGACGTCGAACTCAGAGGCCGATGTCGAATCTTCGGAATATCCCACAAAGCGCCCGTTCAGCCAGACGTAAAAGGCGGAATATACGCCGTCGAAGCGGATAATGGTCCGGCGGCCCTTCCACGAATCAGGCACGGTGAACCTTGTGCGGTAGCTCGACACGGGGTTGAAGACGAGGTTCGTCGCCATACGGTCGCGGATAAGAGGCTGCATGTTCGCATGCGGATAGCGGATGTTCACGTAGTGCGGAACGCCGAACCCGCGCATTTCCACGCAAGACGGGACGTCGATCGTGTCCCAGCCGCTGTCGTCGTAGTCCGGCCGCTCAAACCCGGCGGGGCGCAGGGAGGGCTCGCCAACCCAGTTTATATTCCAGTTGCCGTTGAGCATCTTCCGATACGGCGTCGGCGGCTCAAGCAAGTCGGAAAGCGCACCGCTCTCGCTCGCAAGCGGCATCGAATAAGTCCGCGCAGGCAAACGGTTTATGGCGTTGACCTCGGGGTTCTCCCATTCTGGCACCGCGACCGAAACTGCCGCGACAATCAGCGACAACATCACATCAACTCCTCCTCACATGTCATCGAGCGAAAGCAATCCGAGAGTTCTCTTAAGCCCGCGCTTTGACGGATGCTTCTCAAAGAACGCCGCAACCTTCGCCTCAAGCTTCTTTCTGTCAAATCGATCTGGATCGCGCTTCACTTCGTAAAAGGCGATCTCGCCCCCAAGTTCATCTTCACATACGATGTCGATTTCCTCATCTCCCTTGCGGTTCCACCACGCGCCCATGTGCACGAACGACGTCGTCTCGGCAAATTTCCAGTGGAAGTATCTTTCAAGCGCGTATCCGCTGAATACGTCAAAGTCGCGCATGGCAATCTGCCTCAGCTGCTCATAGCGCTCAAGCTCCAGATAACCCCTGTACTTGAACACAAAGCGAAACCAGTAGCGAAAGAAACAGTCATCTATTTCATAGTGGCAGTTTTTCCCCGTCGGCTTGTCAAAAATAGGCTGCTTCTTTGAAACAAGCTGATACTGCTCTTCAAGCTTAGTGATGTATCCGTTGACATCCACCCCAAGCAGGTTCTTCATCTCGCTTGTCGTTGTCGCTCCGGACGCTATTGCGGAAAGGATTGTGAAGTATGTACCGTAATCGGGCCCGAATTCCTCGGCGAGGATGGCACGTCCTTCCGCAAGGTATGGAGAACCCGGCGAAAAAATCAACTTGACCATCGCCTCGCGAGTCACCGCGCCTGCGCTTATCATCATGTTCACGTACCTTGCCACTCCGCCTGTCACCGTCCAAAGCGCAAGCAAGTCGTCTGGACTGTAATTTGGGCTGCTTCCAGAAAGTATTTGTTTCAACAACGAAACCTTGAATGGCTTCAGTTGATAACTCCCCGTGTTGCGTCCATACAATGGTTCTCCGTCATTGAAGAATATCTTGTTCATCAGCCTGTTTATGCTGCCACAAACGACAAGATTCATCTTCGAGTCGGAATGGTATTCATCCCAGACTGCGGCGATTTGACTGAACACAGCCGGATTTATTCTGTCAAACTCCTGAAATTCGTCAAGGACAACTGTAAAACGGGTCTTTTTCGAAGCTATCATCAGTATCTTGAAGAGATCGGCGAATTTCTCGCAGACGCCAAGTATTTCCAGATGGAGTACGTTCTCGACTTCATCTTGAAGATCCCTGCAAAGCGTCTTCTCACTTTGACGTGTGATAGGCAAATGAACATACGGAATATCCCCATCGCCAAGCGCATGACGCAAGAGAGATGTCTTTCCAACACGGCGGCGGCCTGTTAATACCATAAATTGGGCATCTTTTTCAGAAAGTGCCCGATATTTTCGTAGCATTTCAACTTCAGCCGATCTTCCGACAAACTTCATGCACACTCCTTGTTGATTTTAAAAACGCGCGTTTTCAAAACGGCTGTTTTTAAAGCAACAACATTGTCTCATATTCTCCGCTCCTTGTCAACTCCACTCTGGTCCAAATAACCTCTCACAACGGCATTTCTTCCGCGCGCGGCTTGTCCCAGTCGAGGACGAATTTTATGGCGAAGGCGTTCGACCAGCCGAAATACATCGCCCCAAGGGGACGACCGGTGAGCGGATTGTAGTTCTCGTTGAAGTTCGACGGTTCGCGCATCATCCATCCAAGCACAGTTGTCCTGCCCTTCTCGGCCAGCTCGTCGTAGCCGTACCACTTGAGCCCTCGGAGGGCGAAGTAGGCCATGTTGACCCATGTGCGTCCGCGCCAGTAGCCGACCGGGTCGAAGCTCGGCTCCTCGTAGGCGACCGTCGGCCATCCGGGCGAGAGACGTTCCGCATGCCGCGCCATCGCGGCGGCGCGCTCCTGCGACGGCAGTCCGACGAAGAGAGGGAGGAAAGAGGCCGGCGTGAGCACGCGCGAGACCTTCTTTTCGACGAAGTCCCAGTCGTAGTAGCATTTCTCCGATTCGTCCCAAAGCCGCGTCTCGATGGCGTCGGCCAGCGCCTTCGCCCGCTTAATCCAGAGCCTGCGGTCGTCTTCCCTGCCGAGCTCCGCGGCGAAGTCGCGCATCGCCCGATACGTCATCAGCATGTAGCAGTTGAGGTCCATCGGGAAAAGCTGCCACGGCTTCCCGTCCCAGCGCGGCGAATCGTCCATGCCAGACTCCCACCCCGCGTATTTGCGCCGTGTAGCCTCGTCAGAGGCCTCTCCGTCGTAGTGGAGCAGAACGTCCCGCGCCCCGCCGCGCCGCTCATGCCACCATGCGACGTTGCGCCTCAGGCTGTCGTAGGCCGATTCGAGAAAGGCACGGTCGGGCGACGCGCGGTGCACCGTCCACACCGCCCAGGCGAGCACGGGCGGCTTGCTCGCGCCGTCGAAGACCCCTTCGCGGAACGCGCCGCCGTCAACCCACTTCCAGCAATCTGGGTACATCCCGTCCGCCCGCTGCAGGTCGGCGAAAACGCGGAACTGGTCGCGCGCAAGCTCGGCGTCCCACTTCGCCATCGCAAGCGCCATGAACGCACAGTCCCAGTTCCACACTCCGAAGAACGAAGAGCTCGACGGCCTCGCCGCGCGGCGCGGCAGCCACGGCCAGACCATGCCGATCGTCTCGTGTCCGCCGCCCGTGTTACCCTCGAGGCAGCGCGCGGCGCGATCGACGACAGAATACTCCGCATACGGCAGCTTGCCGTAAAGCCCCTGCAGCCAGCGGTCGCACGAGGAAGCCCCCGCCGTGAGCGGAACCGCCGCCAGAAGAGCGAACGCCGCGATCATGTAAAGAGGACGTGCTGCCCGCGGAACATGAAGTTCCCGGCGACGACATACTGCATCGCAGTAGGCGAGAAGCGGTCGTTCACGTCGATGTGGAGATGGCCAGCGAGAATCCCCTTTAGGAGCGGCTCCGTCTTGAGGTATGTTATGAAGTCGCGCGTAGTCTTGTCGGAAAGCTGCCGCGCATAGTCGCCGCGCGCCTCCGGGACTGCGGCCGTCGTGAACTTGCCGCCGCTCTTATTCCAGTAAACGTCGTGCGCCATCCAGATGTGGTCCGAGTAGAACGGGACATGCATGCAAAGGACGATCGGCATGCCCTTCTTGACCTCGGCGCGGAAGAGCTCGACCTGCGATTCAGTGACGGTGCCATAGACATCGTCGATGACGATGAAGTTGACGCCGTTGAACTGAGTGGCCGAGAAAGTGACATCGCGTTCCCTGAACGCCTTCTTTAACTCGCCGCCCGTAAGCGCCTTGTACGCCTCGTCGTTCGTGCACTTCGGGTCGCTCATCCACATTTCCGGCGTGTATTCGTGGTTGCCGACGGAAGCGAGGAAAATCTCATCGTACGCGCGGCACGCCTGGTCGAGATTGGCCTCGCTCTGCCAGTCGATCAAGTCGCCTGTGTGCAGGACGAAGTCGGCGTTCTCCTTCGCCCACGCGAGGGAGTCGCGGAGTGCCTCCTCCTGGCGGCCGCCGAAAGTGCGCGTCCGCCACTGCGCGAGGCGCTGCTTGTTCAAGTTCTCGCCAGGATAGGCGGAGGTCAGGTGGGTGTCGGATATGTGCAACACGGAGAACGGCTTTGTCGCACCCGCGTCGATCCTGACGTATCCGACGGAAAGGCGCTCCCACTTGCCGCGCTGCGGAAAAACGAGCGGATCGTCTTTCGCGAACGACGGCAGCTGCGACGCGGCGATCAGCGCCCCGCCTCCAGTCAGCGCCTTCAGAAAACCTCTTCTGTTCATGTCATGTTTCATGCATTCTTCTCCCCTGCATGTTGATTTTTAGAAACGCCTGCTTTCAAGACGAACGTCTTTAAAGCAACAGTTGGCAACACAAACCTACCGGTATATCAGCACAAAGCCCTGCGGTACGATGCGCCGTCCGCCGTCCTCCTCGACCGTGACACCCGCCTTGTCATCAACAATCGCCGCGCCTGACGTGATGACGACACGACTTCCCGTGAAACCAGCAAGCGCCGAAGCGCACAGATGCAAGGCGTTAGAACGCTTGTCCCCGTCTGATTCAATTCGTATCTCCTTTCCGCCGTCAATGCGGTGCGAGAACCCACCATGTCCAACCAGAAGGAGCGTGACATCAGAACCAAGGGTAAGCGAACCCGTCAGCGCAAATGTCGAAGGGTCGAGCTTGAGCGTACCCGAACCTGTCACGTTCAGCCCAGCGGGATTTTCGCCATCCGCTATGTCACCCGTCAAAGCCAAAACCGACCCCACTGCAATGGAAACATCAGTCACGCTCCGGCGAAATGTCCAGCCGCCGTTGAACGCGCTTTCGCCCGTGCCGGTCACCGTAAGCGCTGGAATGTCCCAACCAGCAGAACGGCCAAGCAAGTCTGCACCATCTTTCAGCGTGAGCGACGAGGTGACAGTGTCCGCGTTCATCTCTGGCTCAAGTTCTGGCGTCTTGTAGGTATTGCCGATGGATGCAGTGCCGCCAGCCTCCCACATCGTGCCATCGCCCGAAAGCGTAAGCGTCTTTGCGCCAAGCATGGGACGCCCTTCGTATGTGACACTGCTTGTTACCCACCT